>Ga0076023_105_pt1 | contig 74357 bp, 68 predicted proteins | sample RifGroB1_FD_68100 | JGI IMG/M metagenome (GOLD analysis project Ga0076023, IMG submission 68100) | Parcubacteria (Uhrbacteria) bacterium GW2011_GWB1_41_7 | reverse complement strand
TCTAAAGCGGTATTTGGGAACAGACCCATATGACGACACGGTAACCTATTTATTATCTACCCGAGAGGGTTTGGGTAACATTATTTATTATCTACAACGATTTGCTTGACTAAAATGAAAAATATAGATACGATTGTCGCGCAATGTGGCATTAGCTTTCTTTTCCATCAGGCCTTACCTGGCCAAAAAAAACAAGCAACTGGAAAATAAACCCGGCTTTGTTACATAATCAAAACGCGGCGTTAGCTCAGCTGGATAGAGCGTCTGGCTTCGGACCAGAAGGTCGTGGGTTCGAATCCCTCACGCCGTACCATCAAAAATCATAAATAGAACTCTCACAGTTCTACCAAGCACCGGTAGCTCAGTCGGTAGAGCAACTGGCTCTTAACCAGTGGGTCGTGGGTTCGAATCCCGCCCGGTGTACCAAAAATACCTCGACATAGTCGGGGTATTTTTGTTGAACTTTCTACTTTTCATCCCCCTACCATCCCTTTGCCTCCAATGCATTCTGCGCTGCTTCTACCTGGCCTTCTTGCTTTGATGTTCCAAGACCCTCAGCCACCAACTCCTTTCCTAAAAATGCACCAACGCGGAATGTTTTTTTATGGTCTGGTCCGGATTCTTCTAAAACTTTGTAGCTAGGCGTTGTGGACATGCGTGACTGACTTTCCTCTTGAAAACGACTCTTTGGATCAATATAAAGCTTTTTCTCTAAAATATCCGGTAAGGTTGAAATAATATGATGGTGAATAAAATTCTTTGATTCTTCCCAACCAAAATCTAAATATAATGACCCAATTATCGCCTCCATGCTATTTGCCAAAATATAATTACGTGATTTTTCACTTGTGTCCTGCGCCTCACCTTTTGAAAGGTATAACTGTGGCTCGACCTCAAGGGTGCGCGCAACCTTGGCAAGGTTTTGTCCGTTTACAAGCGCGGCTCGATAATTTGTTAATTCGCCTTCAGGATTATCAAAACTTTCAAACAAATATTCAGTCACCACCAACTCTAAAACTGCATCTCCCAAAAACTCCAATCGCTCATTGTGTCCAATTGGAAAATCCGCGTGCTCGTTTAGATAAGATCGGTGAACAAGTGCTTGCTTGAAATGCCCATCAGGTAAATATGATATCCCTAAACTTTTTGCAAATTTTTTTAATTCTTTATCTTCGTTCATAGTTTAATCTATTTATTCTTCGTTTGATTTTTCTTTTTCTTCCTCCTTATCAATCTGCTTTTCTGCGCCTTTGGCAATCATATCTCTAAAAACTGCTCCTAAAACTCCATTTACAAACTTTCCTGATGCTTCACCACCAAATGCCTTGCCTAACTCAATAGCTTCATTAATGGCAACCTTGGCAGGAATCTTTTCGTCAAATTTTAATTCATAAACACCCAGACGTAAAATATTACGATCTGTGTTTGTCATTTCATCGATTGGCCACTCTGGTGCAAAAGTTACTAATGTTTCATCGATCTTATCAACACTATCTATTACTGCATGGGTTTGCCGTAATACATAGCCATCATCATCAAAATTTGGTGCAAACTCTTCTTTGATATAGGCGACCACTTCATCGATGCGTGAAGAATCCCTACCTTGAAAATCCCATTCAAAAAGACATTGCATGACCATGGTGCGTGAAAGGTGGCGATTTGACATATATTTTTATAAGCCACTCTAGTATACCTAGAATACAAAAGACAGGCCAGAGGCCTGTCTTTTCTTTTTATCTGTCTTCTTCAGACTTTTTCTTTTTTGCAACTCTTTTTTCGAGTTTTTTTTCAACTTCTTCCATGCCTCCTAAAACTTGTCGGCCTCGATATTGTCCACAGGCTTTACAAGCAATATGTGGCAAAACATCTGCTTTGCAATTTGAACAAACAGAAATATCTGTTTTTTTAAGAGCATGATGTGATCGTCGCTTTCGAACGCGTGTGCGTGAATTGCGGAATGCTGGTACTGGCATAGAATTACTTTTATGGAAATGTGATCTATTTAACGCAGAAAGTGTATAAGATTAGTGGGTTTTAGTCAAGTATGCGGTTTTAACTGTATGCGGTTTTAACAGCAACCCCGCCACAGCGCGAGGGCTGGGGCGGGGACGACAGTTGTTCTGAACCTACTTGCGCTAGACGCGCAGGTGGCTCGTATCCGTGAGGAATGTTCGCCCACGGAGGTTTTTGGGCATCGACAGCACGCCGGCGTCAGGCGCCTGGTCGGACACTTCCGCCGGCTTCCACACTTTGGTGGTCTCCCTGCGGGTAGGGTCGCCGGCGCGGGAGCGCTGGAAGTTGTTGGCGAAGCGGACCTGGCCCGCGCCCCAGATCTGATCATAATGCCAGGCCATGGCCTTGGCGATCTCGCTCGCGAGCCGGAGCTCGAGCGGGTTCTCGGCCATACCGGTGCGACCGACGATCCAGTGGTCGCGGATGGGGTCGTTCTGGGTAATCACCACCCGTGTGAGGGGCGGTTCGCCCCGGGGCTCGCGGACCTCGACCTCCACCAGGTCGCTCTCGTCCTCGATCAGGAGGACGCCTAGGTGGATGTCCGTGTCGAGCTCGTCTCCGTTGAGCATGACCTCAACGAACTTGTCCCTGACGAGGGTGGAGACGGACTGCATCGCGAGCTTGCTCGCGCACACTTCGACCTTGATGACAAAACGTGGGGGCACGTTTACCTCTTCTTCTGGTTGTTGTGCGGTCCGCGACATGCGGAAACGCTGGGAGATAATAGTCTTTTTTGTGGTTGGTGTCAATAGAGGTGAAAGGGTAGATGGGACTATAAATCTTCAAAAAAATAACCGCGAATGTCCTGATCGGGACATTCGCGGATTTTTCTTAAAAATCTGTATCCTCTTATTTGACAACCTCCTTTATAACCTCTACCTCACATTTTCTATTTTCTACTTCTTCCCCTCCTCTAAAACCGCCACACTGATCACTTTGTCATCTGATTTCTTAAAGCGCATTACGCGTACTCCTTGGGTAGCACGACTAAGTGAGGAGATAGAATCAATTGCCATGCGGATTACTTGTCCGTCTTCTGAGATTACGAGCAAATCACGCGGATCTTTTTTGAATGCCAGTCGAGCAGAAACAATGTTTCCAGTTTTACTTGTTATCTTGGCGGTTCTGATTCCCATTCCACCCCTGCCCTGCTTCTTATACTCACGCAAAGCTGTTCGCTTACCATATCCATTTTGCATAATAACCATAAGCTGACAATCATTGTCTTTTCCATCATCAATTATTTCCATTCCTACCACTTTATCTTCTCCCTTAAGCTTTAAGCCACGAACCCCTGACGCTACTCGACCCATTGATCGCAAATTCTTTTCACTAAATCGAATCGCCATTCCGTTTGAGGTTGTTAAAATGATGTCATCTTTTCCTGACGATGTTTTCACCCATTCTAATGTGTCTCCGTTCTTTAGTTTAATTGCTATTAAACCTGATCGACGCACATTTTCAAAATCCTTCATGTCAGTCTTTTTAATGGTTCCCTTTGATGTAACCATGACAATATATTTTGCAGACTCAAGTTCTGATGGCTCCATGGTGGCTGTCACTGTTTCACCAGGCGCAAGTTGCAAAAAGTTGACAATCGCCTGACCCTTTGATGTTCGTGAAGCTTCTGGAATTTCGTAAACCTTTAGCTTAAAGACACGCCCACTGGAAGTAAAGAACATGATGTCCTTATGAGTTGTGGTTGTAAAAATAGATTCAACCATGTCCTCTTCTTTTGTGGAAAGTCCAAGCACACCTTTACCTCCACGAGATTGCAACTTGAATGTATCTGGGAGCACACGCTTGATATATCCGTCTTTTGTGAACATCACAATTGTCTGCTCATCGGGAATAACATCTTCCATTGAAAACTCCTTTAGTCCAGCTTTAACAATTTTCGTTCTTCGATCTTCACCGTGTTTTGCGATAAGATCTTCAGTTTCCTTGCGAATAACAGCTAGCATCTTTTTTCGAGACTTGAGAATCAACTCAAGCTCTTTAATAAGTGCCATCTTCTCTTTATATTCTTGCTCAATCTTTAGTTGCTCAAGATTTGCTAAACTTTGCAAACGCATTTCCAAAATGGCAACAGCTTGGCGCTCAGTCATCTTAAACTTCTTCATTAAATTCTCACGCGCAACATCCTTATCTTTTGATTTTTTAATAGTATCAATTACTTGATCGATTTTTTGCAAAGCAATACGCAATCCCTCCAAAATATGAGCCCGATCCTGCGCTCTGGCTAAATCAAACTCAGTGCGTCGACGAACAACATCTTCTCTATGCTTTAAAAACTCTTCCAAAAGCGATTTTAGACCAAGAGTTCTTGGCTGCATTCCATTTTCTACCAAGGCAACAACATTATAATGAAAAGTTGTTTGCAATGGTGTTACTTGGAATAAACGATTTAATACCTTTCTTGGATAAGCATCTTTTTTAAGCTCGATCACAACTCGCACACCGTCTTTATTTGATTCGTCTCGTAAATCCTTAATTCCCTCCAGCTTTTTCTCACGAACTAATTGCGCGATTTTCTCCAAAAGCGTGGCTTTGTTAGTCATGTATGGAACCTCTGTCACAATAATCGCGTGGGCGCCTTTGCTATTTTCAACAATCTCAGCTTTTGCCCGCACCACAATACCTCCCCTGCCGGTCGCGTATGCGGCGCGAATATCCTTTGCTCCATAAACCATAGCTCCAGTTGGAAAGTCTGGTCCTTGGATATGCTCCAATAAATTATCAAGAGTAGCGTTTGGATTATCAATTAAGGTTAAAATTGCACTACCAACTTCTCTGAGGTTGTGTGGTGGAATATTTGTTGCCATTCCCACCGCAATACCAAGCGTACCGTTGATTAATAGGTTAGGAAGTTTTGCTGGCAACACACTTGGCTCTCTGTGCGAACCATCATAGTTTGGTCGAAAATCAACAGTATCTTTTTCAATATCTGTGAGCATTTCTTCAGCAACAGTTTCTAACTTTGCCTCTGTGTAACGCATAGCAGCAGCTGAATCGCCGTCCATGGAACCAAAGTTTCCTTGACCACGCACAAGAGGATGCAAGAATGAAAAATCCTGAGCCATGCGCACCATTGTTTCGTAAATAGAAGAATCACCATGAGGGTGATATTTTGCCATCACTTCTCCGACAACATTGGCTGATTTTCGAAACTTAGCATTAGCTCGAAGTCCAATAGTCCACATGGCATACAAAATCCTACGCTGTACTGGTTTTAAACCATCACGAACATCAGGCAATGCTCGGGAAACAATAACTGACATGGCATAATCCAAATAACAACGCTTCATTTCCTCTGTAATCCCTTGCGGGATTAATTGCAAATGCTTTTCATCTGTTGATTCCTGTTGCTGAAATTCATTTTGTCTTTCTTGTTTCTTGGCCATAGATATTATTCAATTGGTTCTTGATCTTCTTGGGGATTTTGTTCATTTATTCTCTCCAATGCTTCAGCGACAACTGAGTTTACTGCCTCTCCTTCCAACTGCTGTTCTGCCTCTAGCTGTGCTTGTTCTTGAGCCTGCTGTTGCTCCATTTGCGACTTAAACATTTCAGTTATTTCACTTATTGATGTGGTAATCATTGGCATCTGTTGTTCCACTTGCACTCGAAAATCATCAAGTTCTTTAATAGTATCTGAAGCTTCATCTTGAGTTTCACTTACCTCTTTGGCTAGACCAGTTGTAAAAAGAGTGTGAATTTGAAATCCCCAAATTACAGTCACTAATAAAACTCCAACCACTGTTGACGCTATTATTATCCTTTGTTTTTTCTTGTTGGGCACACGAACTTGCATATCTATGATCTAGACAAAATAAGAACCTGCATTTCTTCATCTGGCAAACTACTTTTTGTAATTTTTGCTTTATTTACTTCTTCAGCCACACAACCAATCTCCTTACAGAATGGACCTATGTCAGCAAAAGCTTCTTTAATATCAGCAATATGCGCAAAAGATGGGATAACAATGCGAGGTTCAATTTGAGAAACAACTTCTGTGGCAGTACTTGCGTTCATAACGCTTTTTCCACCAATAGGGATAATGAGCACATCAATATTTCCCAGCGCTTCAACCTCTTTTTCAGTAAGCTCACGATCAAGGGCTCCCAAAAAAGCGATCTTCACATCCTCAATCATTATTTTAAAAATAGTATGCTCTGTTCCGTCCTTTTTTAAAGCAGTAATTCCCTGTACAGCGATACCACCGACTTCATATTCACCAGCATGTGAAACAAGAAAAACTCGCTTATCCCCTTCTGCACTAATAGAAGTAATGTTGTTAGCGTAATCTCCAGCATGAGATTGCGCCACAATAGATGCTTTAAGAGTGCGAGGAAAACGCAGCCCGGTTGTATTTTGATATGGATCTGTCACCAAAGTAACTTCTCCATCAATTGGTTTTCCAGCAATTGTAAAGCTACCAAACCCGTTCCAGCTAATGTTCATAAATGAAAAAATAAGCGTTTTAGCGTTAAAATTGTAGCACGGAATCAAAGAAATGAACAGAGGTAAAAAGAGGTTGGAAGGGTTTAAAGAGTCGCAAGGGTCGCAAGGTTTAAGAAGGTTGCAAGAGTTATAAGAACTGCAAAAACTGTGCCATTGGACAATTTTTTGATACACTTTTACTAATATGTGGAACCCATTTAAACAAGATCAATCAACTGAAGCTCGGGGCGCATCAAAAGATACTCAACAAAATAACGATGCGAAAAGAAAAGAGCGAGAAATTACAGCAATCGACAAAGGTTCGTTTTGGACTGTGTTTAGGTATACAGATAGAAAAACCGGTGAAGTTCGCAATGACCTATTAGCTAAAAAATTACGACGCCACCTTATATTTCCAGAATACTCAAGCAATCAAGATCCAAAATTTACAAAAGAAGTGGCAAGTTATCTAAGACGCGAGCGTGATCATCTATATCGTTCTTACTCATCAGAACTGCCTGATTTAATACCAAAAGAAAAAATTATCACCCTGCCTCCAATCGAAGGTCACCCTGCCGGTGAAATTATTTCCGTGCAAGAGAAAATGAATGATTACAAAAAACTACATCAATTCAATATCAATCAACTGGATCCAGAACAACAAAAAGAACTGCGTGCACAAATCGATACTTTCATCCAAATCACAAAGCAAATGGCCGAGGCTCAAGACCCAGTAGATCCTGAATTCTCCAATGCGATGCCTGACATAACGCACTTGTGAAATTTGGCTGTTGAAATGAAGAATGACAAACCAATTTTCAGACTTTTTGACACAAATTATGTAGTGTCATTAGATAGCCAACGAGCAGTGGATCAAAATATCCTTTTACGAAATTCATACTGGCTTTTTTATATAGAACACCATTTCTTAGGTAGACCGATTGAAGAACTCCGCGCAGATCCGTTCTATAGGAAATCTGACATGGCAGATACCATTATTCAATACTATCCAGATGTTCCACTGTTTAATCCAAAAGAAATTTCAGATTTATTCCATTTGCGCGATGGAATGCCTGTTCATGCTTTTCTAGAAAAAAAACGCGAGCAGGCGCAAGACATAAACAACGCTAAACTTGAACGCTTAAAGGCAATCTTGTTACAAACCATTTCGCAGGTTGCGATTCGTGAATATGATGGTAATAAACAACTTCATATTCCAACTTCATACGGCGAATGCGTGATCTCTATTCCAGAACCACAGAATATAGAAACAAATGAAGAATCAAAAAATCCGCTACTAGTCAGTCGGCGCATAAAAACAAAAGAAGGCACTAAATCAGAAATACTTACCATTGATGAAAACATAATAGAAGAATTTCTCATCAGAGAAATCTAGAAAAAAAACCAGCACAACAGTGCTGGTTTCTTATACTTTAAACTTTTAACTTTCTACCACCCCCATTTCTACCACCCCCTATTCCTCTGTCTCATGCAAAACCGTATTCCAATATTCTAGTTCTTTTTTAACTTCCTCTTCTGAAGGATCGCGTTCAACAATTGACCATCCTTCCTCTAGTCGATCGCACACACTATTTACTTCCCCTTTCCATTTTGGATCCTCATCTCCCATGGCTCGCAAATTATTTATTAAAGATTGCAAGCGAGTTGCTTCTTTTGTCCATCGATCAACCAATTCTTCGTATTGTGCCTGACGCTTGTGAGCACGCTCATCGCATTGATGATCCAATGTTTCTTCAGCTAGCAAAATTGCTTGCTCAATTTGCAAACGCTCTTGTGGATTAAGCTGATCTTCAAACATTGAACTGGCAACATAATCATCCAACATAACTCCATGCCGAGTGACATCCTGCAATTTCTTTTTTACATCTTCATCAATGCGTTCCATTACCAACTGTTGCAACCTTTGCTCCTCGTCCCCGGCACAAAGCTCGTTATATGCCTTACGATATGGAAATTCTTTTCGTCCAATCAACGAAAGTGCCTGATGAATTTGTTGTTCGGTGGCATTAATATCCTCAGAAAGCTCTTTATGTATTTTTAAAGCCTCCTCTGCGATCTCCGGCGGAGTCAATGGCACAAGTTTATCCATAGAGATCTTGAACTCATCCAAATAGGATTGATGTGGGTGGGTCATATGGTTGTAGTATAAAGTAAAAAGTTTAAAGTTTAAAGTAGGAGGTAGAATGAAGCACAAACCCCGTCGCAACTCTGACGAGCGGACGGGGACGAGATTCTCGGCGAGATCGGATCTCCAGAGATCCGATCTCCGAAAACTGAATCTTAGAGCTAGAGCGTGATCACGCCACAGCGGATCTGCGCGATGGGCATCAATGACCCAAGCGCGACCGCACATGACATTTCCCACATCTTCTGCAGACCACGCAGGCGATGGGACTCTCGCTTGCCACCCTCAAGGTCAGACATGAAATTTTCACGCTTCTCCCGCGGAACGACAGCGATGCCAATGCCGTGCCGGATGAAATCATCAGATGGCGAATCACCAATCGCAATGAGATCACATGCCTCGACACCAAGTTGCGCTGCGTGCATCGCAAGAACGGCTGACTTCATCAGATCAGTCACGACCGTGGTCCTGTCTGACCCGATCAAGCGACCGTCTTGATCCCAAAGCATGCGCAAAGCATAAATAGCAGGCAACGCGTTGGGATTGTAGCGCATTGATTCAATGAACAATGCACGGATCGGATCAAATAGCCCGTAGGAATTGACCGCGATCTCATGTGGTTTAAAGCATGCAAAAAGCTCCGGAATTCCTTCACGCACCGGCCACTGCCTTGCAGCCTGATGAATCATGTCGCGCGTAAGCCCAAAACGTGCCATACGCACGACTGGGTCCAAGGCGAATTTGATCTGCGCTTTCTGCGTGTTGTAACTATTGGCAAAATAAGCATCGGCCTCAATGCTTTCTTGCCGTCTATCTTCAGTAAGCTGCCAGTGCTCGCGGGCATAAGCCCAGCCACTGCCAGGCCAAATTGTGCCATCCATGTCTGACACAATACCCTTCGCTTCCCTGATGATCACGCCGAAGTACTGCGGCGACACAGCGTCACCGCGCAGGACCAGAACCTGATCGGTATCTGACGACTCTTTCATTATCCCCAGAAACTGCTCATAGGAATCCGCGAGCACGACTGTACACTGACTTGAAAAGGACATCCCAACCTCCTTACAGGCTATGCGCGGAAATGCGCTTGGGGACATGTGGGACTTTAGCAAAAAAGGGTGGAAAGTCAATCTCCCATTGACCTTTTCCCCACTCCGCGCTACACTTCTCGCGTTACTTAATTCTTAATTCCTGAAGCTCGCGCTATTATAGCGTCAGCGTCAGGCAAAATTTATGACAGATACAAATACACAACAGCTTTCTGAGCTATTAGAAAACGATCAGTATCTCAACATCCCTGAACTCGGTGCGCTTATTACTGCCACCGTTATTTCTATAAAAGGACGAGAGGTGCGATTAGATGTTAATGGAATCACCACTGGAGTTGTTCGCGGACGCGAGCTTTTTAGTGAAGGTGATGCCTTCTCTGGTCTAAAAAAAGGTGACAAAGTTGAGGCAACAGTAATTGACTTGGAAAACGAAAATGGAGAAATGGAACTTTCATTCCGTTTCGCTGGTAATAAGAAATCTTGGGAAGATCTTAAAGAACAATTTCAGAAAAATGAAGTTGTGGAAGTTAAGGTTACCGACGCTAACAAAGGTGGACTTATTGTTAAGCTCAATCACATCACTGGTTTCCTTCCAGTTTCACAACTTGCTCCAGAAAACTATCCACGCGTCAGTGGTGGAGACAAGGTAAAGATTTTAGAAAAACTAAAAGACTTTATTGGCAACAAAGTACGAGTTCATATTCTTGACCTAAATACAGAAGAAGAAAAACTTATTGTTTCTGAAAAAACAATTTGGGAAGATGAACAAAAGAATGTTATTTCAAAGATTGCTATTGGCGACATTATTGAAGGTGATATCACAGCTCTAGCTGACTTTGGTGCTTTTGTTAAATTCTTACCAAAAGGAGTTACTGACCCAGCCGGCGCTCTTGAGGGATTAGTTCACATCTCAGAAATCGCTTGGCAACGAATTGATCATCCAAAGGATCTTTTGAAAACTGGTCAAACAGTTAAAGCGGAGATAATTGGAATTGATGGCAGTAAAATCTTCCTTTCCATGAAGAAGCTAAAAAGCGATCCATGGGTTGATGTTGAAAACAAATACAAGATCGGAGACATTGTCGAAGGAACAGTACTAAAGAGCAATCCATTTGGACTTTTCGTTGAGCTTGATCAAGATATCCACGGACTTGCCCATGTTTCTGAACTTTCTGACGAACAAATCGATCATCCATCAAAAGTTGCAAAATCAGGTGAGGTGATGAAATTCAAAATCGTATCCATTGAGCCAAAAGAACACAGACTTGGACTTTCATTAAAGGCGATCAGTGAGAAAAAGAAAGAGGTTGTTGAAGAGGTTAAGAAGGTTGAAGAAGTTATTGATGATACTAAAAAGACCACTCCTAGCGTCGAGGTGGAAAATAAAGAAACAACAGAGGTGACAGAATAATCAAAACTGACTAATAGCAAAACCCCGCATTGCGGGGTTTTGTCTTACAATTGCATAAAGTTGTCAAAACACTGCTTTTCTGACACAATACCAACGCTAAATAAGAATTATTTGTTAACTGCCTGTTCTTACTATGAAACCACTTTCCAAAAATATAATCATCTTTTTGCTAGTCATCTTGGCTCTTGGAATCATTTTTTCCTCATATGACCTAAAAGCTCCGGAGCCAGAAGTAATAGGAACATCTACTCTGGTTGAGAAAATCGCAGCCGGAGAAGTGTCTAAAATAGAAGTGCAAGAAGATACATTATCAATTACCGGCACAAATGAAACTCCATATGAAATGAAAAAAGAACCAGGCGAATCTTTGTCTGATCTTCTTACCAACTATGGTGTTACCGGTGAACAATTAGCCACAATCAACATTCAAGTTGTTGAAGAAAGCATGTGGATTTCGCTTTTACGCACAGCACTCCCTACCCTTCTTTTCCTAATTGGCTTCTTGATAATCTTCTGGTTCTTAATTGGACAAATGCAAGGTGCAAACAATCGCGCTTTAAGCTTTGGTCAAACAAAGGCAAAAGAAGTGATTAGTAAAAAAGATCAAGTCAAATTCAAGGATGTGGCCGGAGAAGTAGAAGCAAAAGAAGAATTATACGAAGTAGTTGATTTTCTCAAACATCCAAAAAAGTACACAGAAGTTGGAGCCAAGATTCCAAAAGGCGTTCTACTTATGGGACCTCCCGGAACTGGAAAAACACTTTTAGCTCGAGCGGTTGCTGGTGAAGCTAATGTTCCTTTCTTCCATATTTCCGGATCAGAGTTTGTAGAAATGTTTGTGGGCGTTGGCGCATCACGAGTACGAGATTTATTTGGCAAAGCAAAAAAGGCCGCACCATGTATTATCTTTATTGATGAAATCGATGCTGTCGGACGACAACGCGGAGCCGGACTTGGTGGGGGACATGACGAACGCGAACAAACCCTAAACCAAATCTTGGTTGAGATGGATGGCTTTGCACCAAACATGGGAGTAATCGTAATTGCCGCCACAAACCGTCCTGATGTGCTTGACCCAGCACTTTTGCGACCAGGAAGATTTGATCGCCGTATTACCTTAGACTTGCCATCATTGAAAGATCGAAGATCAATTTTGGATATTCACGCTAAAGGCAAGCCGCTTGGTGAAGACACTGATTTGCAACGAGTAGCTGAACGAACTGTGGGATTTTCTGGTGCAGATCTAATGAACATAATGAACGAAGCAGCAATTTTGACAGCTCGTGAAAATAAAAAAATCATTGCTCAAAATAATCTATTAAGCGCCATTGAAAAAGTAATGCTTGGACCAGAGCGAAAAAGTAATATTTTGTCTGATAAAGAACGACGAGTTACTGCCTATCACGAAGCTGGTCATGCAATTGTTGGACACATATTGCCAAATTGCGACGATGTTCACAAAATCTCAATTATCTCCCGAGGTCGGGCAGCAGGTTACACAATGAGCTTACCAAGTGAAGACAAGAAAATGCACTTCCGCGCCGAGTTTATCGACGAACTGGCAATGATGTTGGCCGGATATGCTATTGAACAAAAAATGTTTGGCGATCGCACCACTGGAGCATCAAATGATTTAAGCCGCGCCACCAAGCTTGCCCGCAATCTTGTCACCCAGTACGGAATGAGTGAAAAAATGGGACCAAGAACCTATGGAGAACGCGAAGACATGATTTTCCTGGGTCGAGAAATCCACGAGAATCGTGATTACTCAGAAAAAACAGCTCAAGAAATTGATGAAGAAATACTCAGACTGGTAAATGAAGCTTTGATAACTGCTAATAAAGTAATTAATGAAAATCAAGGACTAGTGGAAAAAATTGTAGCTGAACTTCTAGAAAAAGAAACAATTGAAAAAGAAACTTTTGATAAGATAATGGGGGAAAAAGCAGGAAGCAAAGGATAAAAAGTAGAAAGAGGAAAATTAAAAGTACAAAGAACTGACACACCCAGTGTCAGTTCTTTATTTAATCTCCTTATCCGTCTTCCTACATTCTACATTCTACTCTTCTTTTGCTATAATAGAATCGATATTAACAAGGAGGAATATGAGCATTGCTAAATCAATGAACACTTACATAAAAATTCTTAAAAATGCGTGGGAGATTACGCTTGAACAAAAACAATGGTGGGCATTAGCCGCACTAGCTGGTCTTGTTTACACAGGCGCAGTTTTCAATACGCTAATAAGAACATTTTTGCATTTACAAAGTGCTGACAAACTGGGAACGCAACAGCTTGCTCAAATTAGTCCCTTCTTCTCTTGGGTATTAAGTTATGCAAGAAACATGGCCTTATTGGAAACTCCGCATCTATTGCTTTCCATCTCTATTTGTATCTTGATATTTGTATTAATAGTTTTTATTGCCTTAGTTGCCCAGCACATGTTGCTCTTATTTGTTTCCAAAGGCAAAAAAGAACATTCTTGGAAATCAATCTGCAAACAACTTCGCCATATTCACATTCTTCGGCTGTTCTCTATTAATGCAATCATGAAAATACTTTTCGTGATTGTTATTGGCTGTACAACTTTGGCACTTGCCTGGCTATCAACCAGCGATTCTTCTCTGGACGCTTTAATTAGAACTGGTGTATTTGCCATTGCCCTGCCATTTGCTTTCTTTATCGAGGTTTTTGGCATGATCGCTTTGATTGGTTTAGTAAAAAAAGATGCATCAATTGGCAAAACAATGGTGCGAGCAATGAGCTTATTGCGCAATCACTGGCTAGTAACTTTTGAGCTTTCTTTAATTTTATTTATTGTAAACTTTATTACTTCAGCGATTTTATTTGTTATTTTGCTCTGCGTAGCTATTATCGCTGGTATGATTTTTGAAATGACACTTTTGATTGGATCATATGTCTTGCTTTCGATAATTACTTTTTTAGCACTACTCATAACCACAGCTCTGGTAATAATATATGCTGGAGCAATTACCACTTTTAATTATGCAGCCTGGACACAAATGTGTAATTATCTGGAAAGATATTCCCACTTCCCTGCACTCGAGCATATGCTCAGGAAAATCTTGAAGTAAAATTATGGCCGACGGCTTTCCATCAATCGAAGACCTTTTGCAACAATCAACTGCGCAATCAGCAGATCCTCTTTTTGATACAAAAAAGACAGAACCAAAGGACACTGGGAAAACAGAAGAAGAACTTTCCCCAACTGAAAAGCTTGAACATAAAATGGAAAAGATGGAAGTTGGGTCAAAGGAACAAGAAGCAGAACAAATCTCAGCCGCACTTGGACTTCCCTATATCAATCTGGTGGGATTTGCTATTAGCCCTGACGCTCTTCGTTTGATTGAAGAAGAAAAAGCAATGGAACTAAAAACTTTGTGTTTCTTATACACTGGTCCAGAACTTCGCATTGGTTCGGTAAACCCGCAAGATGATGGTATTAAACAACTTGCGTTTGAACTTGGTGAACGATACAAAACCCATGCGGTTTTATATAAAATTACCGAGGATTCATTTACGCATGCGGTTAGACTTTATAACACCCTGCCAAAAATTCGCGAGATTGTTAAGGGAGTACAAATAAAAGAAGAGGAATTGGTTGAATATCAAAAAAGAATGGACAATCTTGAAGCCATTGGCACAATCTTAAAACAAGCGAGCATCACTGATGTTTTGGCAATCGTTGTGGCTGCAGCTTTAAAACTTGGTTCATCTGACATCCATATTGAAGCAGAAGAAAAAGGAATCGCGGTTCGTCTGCGAGTTGATGGCATACTACAAGATGTGGCTGAGTTGGAAAAAGATCAGTGGAAAAAAATTATCAACCGCATCAAATTAATCGCTGGATTAAAATTAAATGTTTTGGACAAGCCACAAGACGGACGATTTACAATCTACCAAAAAGATAAAAAAATTGATGTTCGTACTTCCACGCTTCCCACTGCTTGGGGCGAGTCAGTGGTAATGCGTATTTTAAATCCAGAATCAATTCAACTTGAGTTTTCCCAACTAGGATTCCGCAAGCCTGCCTTTGACAGACTCATGCATGAAATTGAAAAACCACACGGCATGATTTTAACAACTGGACCAACTGGATCTGGTAAAACAACAACTCTGTACGCAATTCTTAAGCACTTGAATAAACCAGGTGTAAAGATCATCACGCTTGAAGATCCAGTTGAATATAAATTAGCAGGGATCAACCAAAGCCAGATCGATCAATCAAAAGATTATACTTTTGCCAAAGGTTTGCGATCAATTCTGCGACAAGATCCAGACATCATTCTGGTGGGAGAAATTCGTGACTTGGAAACTGCTGAGACCGCGATTCAAGCAGCACTTACAGGACACCTACTGCTTTCCACAATTCACACCAACGACGCTGCCGGAGCAATCCCTCGTTTTTCCGCCATGGGAGTCAAACCATTTTTACTGGCGCCAGCACTAAATGCAATCATGGGACAACGACTTGTGCGTCGGGTCTGTGAAGCTTGCAAACAAGAAGATAAAATCAATGAAGTGACTTTGGTAAAAATAAAAGAACTGTTAGATGCAATCCCAGAAAGCTCAGGTGAACCAAAGCCAGACACAACCAACATGAAGTTTTTCAAAGGCGCTGGCTGTGACGCTTGTCACAAAACAGGCTACAAAGGCCGGGTTGGTATTTATGAGATTCTCGTGAAAAACACAGAAATTGAAAAAATCATTTTGTCAGGCGAGATTTCAGAATACCAAATGCGAGAAATCGCCAGCGCTCAAGGAATGATTAGCATGACCCAAGACGGACTTTTAAAAGCACTTGGGGGCCAAACCTCAATCGAAGAAATCCAACGCGTCGCCGGACTTTAATCAAATTGGGGTCAGGTCTTTACTCGGAACACCATCACATTCCTAAGAAATAATAAATTTTGATAAAAAATTATTCGGGTCTATATATAGAAAAAACGATTTTAGTGCAAATAATAGCAAAATTTTACTTAACAGTTCCGAGTAAAGACCTGACCCCAAAACAAAATCGAAACTTATAAATCCAGCCAATATTGGCTGGATTTTTGTGCCCCGACATTGACAAAAGTAATATTTTATGATATGTTTAGCCCTTCTTGAGCCTGGAATAATCCTGGTTTGAGATGCTCACGCTGAAAGCAGAAGGAGGGCTAAATGCCCGAGCAGATGCAGACTGACATCCCAAGCCAGGCACAAATCGCCGACGCCGACGCCTTTATGCGTCGATGCCTGATCGTCGGCGCCATCGCTCTGGTCTTCGGACTGGCGTGGTGGCTCGCCCTCGAGCAGGTCACAAGCCTGCTCGACATGAGCAGGTCGGCCTTCCAGGCCGGCATGGACTGGGGACTTGTCCCCGCCATGTTCATCGGCGCCCTCGTCGGCGCCCTGGCCACAACATCCCGTCCCGACAACGGTCACCCCTGATCGTTGGCCAAAAATCTCCTGCGACCCTCCCACCTGGAGCTTCGCAGGGTCCGCCAATGCTCATCACGATATTTTTCACTTTTGGTCCGATCGGACATAAACTGAAAAATAATTCTGATGGTAATTGGTGGACATTCAAACCTTAAACCCGATACAAAGCCATAACAGGCTGAAAGGAGACCGACATGATCGGTCAATTGAATTGGATCCTGGCGCAGGTCCCGGCCGTCCTCATGCAGGCGGTCGCGGGAATCTTCGCGCTTTGGTCCGGGTGGGCAATCTGGACCGTGTTGATGTGTTCCCCGATCTACCTGATCGCCATCGGCCTCTCGGTCTTTGGCATCGGTGGTGGGACCATTTCAACACTGGTCCGGAGGACTGTGATGGTCAACGCCATCGCGGCCTCCTTGCCCATCTCCGCCCCAATTTTGGCCCTCTGGTACGGGGTGCCGTTCGTCTATCGGCTGGTCAGCGGACAGCCAGGGCGACGGCAAAACAACCAGAGGCCCCAGACGATCCACTACCACATCTACCAAGGGGGACAACGACCCCGAGGGCGACGTGGTGGTGGCCGTCGCCCACCCCATCCCCCTCCTCCTGCGAGACCTTAGGAGCCTCGCAGGTCCGCCAAAGTTCAATAATCACTATTGGCCTTTGGTGGACCTACAACCGGTCGAAAGACCACAAGAAAGGAAGAAAGAAATGATCGAACGAATTTCCAACCTCTTCAAACGCTGGATCATCCAGATCATCGTGGGTGGAACATTCACCTTCGGCTGCCTCGTGGCCTACGAAGGTTCGGGTAGCCTGGTGAGAGCAATACTCTACGGAGCCTTCAGCATCGTATTGCTGATCATTTTCATGGCACCAACCGTTTTCTGGTGCCACATCACCTACGATGAGAAGTTGGACGGGGGGACACGACCAAGATGACACTTCCGACCCCTCCTTCGCCCAGCGAGCTCGCTGGGCGTCCGCCAATTCTCATCACCAACATCAAGTTAATCGACGATCGTCGATTAACTCACATGTGATGAGCATCGGTGGACCTACAACGCCATGGAGGAAAAATCATGGCAAACCTCATCGCGGGCGTAATTGCCCGCACCCCCTTCGGCAACTGGCTTTTCGGCCAGTTTGCCAAGATCATCACGGCGACCGCCAGCTACGGTGGTCGCTCTCCCCGCGATCGAAAATGATCGTGGGCCTGCCAATTCTCATCACCAACATCAAGTTAATCGACGATCGTCGATTAACTCACATGTGATGAGCATTGGCAGATACGCAAAACAACCCACACACCTATTATTACAGTAAAAATGATAATAGGTGTGTGGGTTTTTTGTTTTGTATTTTATGCATCCACATCTTTTTAAGATGGTAATACAAATATTATATCTTATAACACTACAAAAATCTCTGACCCTTTTGATTTTGCCATCTCGACCACTGGATGTTTTTGAACAAATTCCCAAATTGCGTCAGCGAGTGCGCCTGTTCCAACTCCACAAATTATCCTCACAACTCGTTCTTTTCTATAAAGTTGTTGCGATAAAAAATGATCAACCTCAAGCTCTGCCTCGTGAACACTTAACCCGTGCAAATCCAAGCTCGGGAGGCTTGGATCTATTTGGGCAACACTTAAAAGTGTTTCGCTAAGACTTTGCTTGTTTGATTTCATAAACACACGACTCCCTCCGTCCTTCGCCCCACTAATGATGGAGCTATGGAACGGCAGGCTACCTCCCCCTTCGAAAGGGGAGAAATTAGACAAAAATTAACTAAGGCTTTCAATCTCAATCTCTCTCGTCTCTTCATCAACATGATCGATCTTAATGCGATGAGTTGGATGAAATGGTGACTGACCAAAAATATCTGGCCATTCGATACAAACAACTGAGTCAGCTGTCATGACCTCATCAAGCTCCAGAGCAGAAAGTTGCGAAGCATCATTAAAACGATATAGATCAATGTGAATTACCTTTTTAACTTGCTGAGCTTTAACTGGATACTCATTCATAATCGTAAAAGTCGGACTTTTGACTCTGGCGTCAGACCCAAACGCCTGAGCAATCCCCCGCACAAAAACAGTTTTGCCAGTTCCCAAATCACCAACCAGCTCAATCACTTCCCCGCCCTTAAGCGTCTTTGCAAAATCATTGGCAATATCTTTTGTTTGTTGTTCAGACTTTGATGTGAACATATCAAACAATATCCATATTAGAATCCGCCACCAAATCCACCGGCTCGATGAAGTTTTTTGGATTCCGAGCGCGGAAGTAACCAGCTGCGGCAATCATAGCCGCATTGTCTACTGAGTAAGAAAATGGTGGTACAAAAACTCTTGTTACTCGTCTCTCCCCTTCTTTGATAATCCTATTTCGAAGTTCAATGTTCGCCGCCACTCCGCCAGCCAAAATAAATGACTTTGGTTTGTACTGCTCAATGGCTCTCATTGACTTTTGAGTAAGCACATCAACCACTGCTTCCTGGAACGAAGCGGCAATGTCGCTTTTGAACTTAGCGTCATCAAGCTTGTCTTCATTTTTTCGTAAAGTGTAAAGCACTGAAGTTTTGATTCCAGAAAAACTAAATGTAAAATCATCCCGCTCAATCATGCCCCGCGGAAAATCAAAGGCAGTCTTATTCCCACCAACTGCCAGGCGAGCAATATTTGGTCCACCCGGATATTGCAGTCCTAACATCTTGGCAACTTTATCAAACGCCTCACCAGCGGCGTCATCAAGTGTTTCACCAATCCGCTCGAACTTTCCATGATCATGCATCATCACCAACTCAGTGTGACCACCTGACACGATTAAACTCAAGGCAGGAAATTTTGGAACTCTTTGCGGAAAAAATGGAAACAATCTTTTTGATCGTGGCAACCAGCTGGCGTAAACATGACCTTCCATGTGGCAGACTGGAATAAGTGGTGCTCCCCAACTCCAAGCCAGTGCTTTGGCAACCTCCACGCCAACTCGCAAAGCCGGTGCCAAGCCTGGGCCTGAGGTAACAGCAATAGCATCAATACCTTGACCGTCAAACGGAAGCTCACGCTCTAGCATAGGAAAAATCGCTGCTAAGTGTTCACGAGCTGCCACTTCTGGCACAACCCCACCATATTGCTGATGAGTTTGAATCTGCGACAACACAGTCGAATTCTCAACCTTAAGCCAATCACCCTTGCCTGTTACCAAGGCTATGGCCGTTTCGTCACAACTAGATTCAATCCCAAGTATTCGCATACAACAAAAGCATACAGACATTGACAATTTTGAGCAAATTGTCTATCCTCACACCTTCTTGCTTTGCACTTCGCATCGCAGAAGAGTTCATCAAGGTGAAAGGAGCGACCATGGACGACAACCGCCACGGTCTGACCAACGCCGAGCGAGCCCGGCTCTCTGAGCCCAGCCCGCACGAGTCCTCGCCTGCGGACGAAGACAACGCCGACAACCGCGAGGAGGAGGACGAGGACTAGAGCCTCAACTCGCCTTCGCGAGCTTGGCCGGCAGTGAGCCGACGACACGCACATCAGTGCAGTCGTTGTGCTCCTGCCGGCTTCTTGTTTTTCTGTAACCACTGGCCTGACCAAGCGTTGAGAGTCATAACAAAAACAAAAAAACCTCCCCTACCTCCTCCTTCGTAAGGAGGGGACCTTATCCACACCGAGATCCGATCTCTGTCCACAGGCGTCCCTGCAAATGGCAATCATAAACTAGACAAAACCTGTAAAAAATGGTGAATTGGAGTAGCTCCTTCAAGTTCCTGAGCCACGCCACCCCTCTCAATCGAGGACAGTATGGACAAGCACAACAAGTTCCACCCCGCGTTCGGCCTTCTCCACCCTGGAGAAGACCAAAACCCCCTGTTCTGTCTCAACCAGGGTCGCCCACTGTACCCAGTACGCCACAAGGCGTTCGACCCCAATGAATTTCCGCAGATCCCTGCAGAAATGTTCTTCCACAACGGGGGCAATCAATTCAGCTACACCGTCGCCCTTACCTTCACGGGCTGGGACAGACGAGATAGCGTAGTAACGCCGACATGGCACATCACTGTGTCGCCAGCCAACATTGATGTGGCTGACGCGCTCGATATCCAGATCGGCGGCAAATCTGTGACCGATGAGCTCAAGCGCGTTGCCAAAATGATGGGCAAGGCGCTCCCACTCATCTACGGGTCGTGCGCATTCGTGCGCGTGGCCCACTGCGGATCAGAGCCAGCGATCATCGACGCGCACCTGGACTTCCTTCACGGAGCCAACATGGTGCGTCGCAATTACTTGCGCGGCGTCAGCGCCTGGTGGCGGTGGACCTACGGCCCGTTCCCGCGTGGACCGCTCGCGCCAGTTCCAGACCTCTGGCATGGCGTGCAAAACAGGCAAATCATCGAGGATGTGCTCTTGGGCATCGGCCCAGAGATCATCCGGCGAGTGGAAAAGATGCCCAACATCGCCAGGGCGATGGAGACGCGAAACATCGAGCGTGCGCCCGAAAGCGGGCACACGATTATGATCGGCGGACGCCAGCGCGCCAGTGACCGCCGGGCTCAACAAGCTGGCTGGACAAGGTGCGCGGACAGTGACGACGCGCAGATCGAAGAGATCGCAAAAATCGTCATGCGCCCGCGTGAGCAAGAACCCGTGCCACAGCCCTCGGGCCTGGGCAGGGCATCTGATCAAGTGGCTCCGCCTCCGCCTCCCCAGGGGATTGGCAACACGGTCACCCCTCGCTCTGCGCCAATGCCAGTGCAAGGCGACGGTGGGCTACTCGATAAAGGAGTACGGGTTCGCGTCAGCAGAGTTGGAACTCCCAACCTCGCTGATCGCAAGCCAGACGGCGGACCCAAGATCTCCTAAGGTCTTCCCCGCCCAAAATCTCATCACCCCGATGTCTCGCGTCGGGGTGCTCGTGTTTTTTTGGCTAGATCGATAATCGCCGGACATTGATCTATAGCCGGTATGAGAATATTTTTTTATTTTTGTTGTATTTTTTTGTGTATTTTTTTGTGTTTGACAAAACGCAAAAAAATGGATACACTCAATTTATAAATTGCGTGTCAAACAGCGCGGCCACCAGCCGAGTTTTTTTATATCATTCCTTGGCTCCTACATTCTACCTTCTACCTTCTTTCTCCTATGCTTAAACTTTTAAAAACTCACTTCGGATATGATAGTTTTCGGCCTTTGCAAAAGGAAATTATCGATACTATTATTTCTGGCCAAGATTCACTAGTCCTGATGCCCACTGGCGGAGGAAAATCTTTGTGTTTTCAACTTCCAGCCTTAACTTTGCCTGGAATAACACTAGTGATCTCCCCACTTATTGCTCTAATGAAAGATCAGGTCGATACTTTGTGCGCTAACGGTATATCAGCTGCGTTTTTAAATAGTTCGTTAACCCTCAAAGAGCAAGCTTCTGTGATGCAACGCGCCAGTTCGGGCGAACTTAAAATTTTGTACCTAGCTCCTGAGCGATTGGAAACATATGGATTTTCAGATTTTCTTGGATCTTTAAATGTGAGTCTGCTAGCAATAGACGAAGCTCACTGTATTTCGGAGTGGGGTCATGATTTTCGTCCAGACTATCGCAACCTGCGCAATCTTCGAGAAAAATTTTCCAAAGTGCCAGTGATTGCTCTGACAGCCACGGCTACTCCGACAGTCCGAGAAGATATTTTGCATCAGCTCGGAATGGAAAAAGCCAAAACTTTTATCTTGAGCTTTAATCGAGAAAATCTGCACTACAGCGTGCGCCCAAAATACAATGCTTTTGCTCAGTTAGTTGAACTTTTGCAATCTTTTAAAAACAAAGCAGTAATTGTTTATTGTTTTTCACGAAAGAATACTGAGGAAATCGCCCAAAACCTGGCAGACGCTGGATTGCCAGCTGTGCCCTACCATGCCGGATTGCCAAAAAAAACTCGCATTGAAACTCAAGAAAAATTTATTCGTGACGAAGTGCCAATCATTGTGGCCACCATCGCCTTTGGTATGGGAATCGACAAACCAGATGTGCGTTTGGTCGTACACATGGATCTTCCCAAAACCATCGAAAGTTATTATCAAGAAACCGGTCGTGCTGGTCGTGACGGCTTGCCCAGCGAGTGTGTTTTGTTTTATTCGTACGCTGATCGGCGCAAACAAGAATATTTTATAAATCAAATTGCCAATCCCCAAGAACAAAGATTGGCGTTAAGCAAACTCGACAATGTAATTGACTATTGTCAGGACAGCACCTGTCGCCGTGCCTACTTACTTAACTATTTTGGCGAGGACTGGAAAAAAACAATGTGTGACGCCTGTGATAACTGCGTTGAACTGCCAACCGAGACTTTTGACGCCACGGAAATTTCACAAAAAATCATCTCCACAATACTGCGCACGGGCGAGCGTTTTGGCACAGCGCATATTTGCGATGTTTTGCATGGTTCAAAAAAAAAGCGAATTGTCGAACTAAAGCATCACCAACTTTCAGTCCATGGTATAGCCCAAGAAACATCTCTGGGTGCTTTGCGCGAATATGTCGAGGCTTTAAAAAAATCAAAATATTTGGAACAAAATAACGGAGAATATCCAACTTTACGTGTCAGCCAAAAAGGTAGACAGGCCCTTCTGAGTAACGAATTAATTTCATTACCAATATCGAAAGCCCCAACAACAATATTAACCCGCAAGTTCGGATCAGATCTTGAATATGACATTGAAGCATTTGAAAAGCTTCGCAAACTTCGTAAACAGATCGCTGACGAACAAAACGTACCACCGTTTGTCATCTTTGGCGATCGAACCTTGCAAGAAATGGCCTATTATTTTCCAGCCAGCCTGGAATCATTCGCCCACATCTTTGGAGTAGGAAGAAAAAAGTTGGAGGAATTCGGCGAAGCTTTTCTTGCCTGCATTTCTCTTCATGCCTTAGAAAATGACCTCAACGAAAAACCAATCCCAGGAAAAACTGCTCAACCCATTGATAAAAAAATCAGCCGATCAAGCTTGACCCTACAAGAAACAAAAGCCATGCTTTTAAAAAAACTATCAATCCAAGAAATAGCTGATAAGCGCGAACTCAGCCCCTCGACCATCATCCAACACATTGAAAAACTAACCTACACCAACCAAGCCCCAGACATCAGCTACCTAAAACCAAACAAAGAACAATTCGAAATAATCAAAAACGCCTTCCAAGCAACCAACTCCCCCAGCCTAACCCCAGCTTTTAAATACCTAGAAGAAAAATACGAATACAACGAACTGAGACTAGTGAGATTGTTCCTGCAGATTTGAGAATGAAAACAGGGTCAGATCCGAATAATGAATTTTTTCTTAACAATAAAACCGCAGAAATAAATTCTGCGGTTTTATTGGTGACCCCACCGGGAATCGAACCCGGATTTCCAGGATGAAAACCTGATGTCCTAACCGTTAGACGATGGGGCCTTTATTGTTTGCGTCAGAATAATACTGAAAAATGGGTATTATGTCAATTGCCAGAATACACAACGCTCAGACGATAAATTCGCCCGTCAGTACAAACCAGCTTAGCTGATCTAGCCCGGACTAAAACAGCTTAGCTATTCCAGCTTAGCTGTTTGATACCGGACTGAATTTATAAACAGAACACCCCGGTCGAGCGGATCGACGCGGGGTGAGAGAGGGGTGTTAGGCCTCATGACGCCAGCTCCAGTGGTTCGAGGGTTTCGAGTGCTGTGGCGAGCTCGGCTTCGTCCCAGACCGTCTGATCGCACATGCCAGCCAACTGGCTATGGTAGTCATGGGCAAACACTTTGATCGCAAGCGAGCTTCTTGCCCCAACCAGGACGATGATCTTGGTTGCGGGCGAAAGCGCTCTCACACCATGCAGGAAGTATTCCACTCCCCGTGGGATGACGGCAAGTTCGAAGACCACGAAGTCAAACGGATCGCCTCCCGCATATCGCTCCACAAACCAGAGCAAAGCAACCAACGGATCAGACGTAAAACAGTGCCGTTCACTACCGGAACTCTCGTCGATTCCTGCACCATTGGCAATGGCGCAACGGTGGGTGAGAACCAGAACACGAAGGTCTTTGGAGAAATGCATGTTGCCTCCTTAAAGGCTAGCGTGGTTGACGCAAGGTCGCGTTGCAACCGTGGGGGACTCTAGAGGTTTCCTAAAAAACAATCAAGCCGAAGCCTCAAAGATGCTCCCAAAGCTGATTAAAGATCAACTTTTGCGTTTGGGCAATTGGCTCGTCATCAATAATGGCTCCAAATAATCGTCCGCGATCATCAACCGAAACATACGCTGTTTTTTTGTCGTAAATAAAAATATAAGCTGGCGCACTTTCCTTGCGGGTAAGCCATTTGCGCTCATCAAGCCCCACAGTTTTTCCGCCTTCCCCCAGCGCCACAGCCTTTACCTGGACTCCACGCTGTTTACGAGTTGCGTTATATCTTGGCCAGGCCTGGGCAATCAAATCTCGAATGCCGGCACTGGAGTAAACTCGGTAAGTCTTGGAGCGTGACTTCTCACATGTTGCCAGCACATCTTGCAAAATAGACTTGACCCCGGTCGACCCTTCGTAATATCGCACTGTTGGTCGATAGCTAAGTGAGCCGACCAATTTTTCCAATTGGGGAATTGCCTGTTCTACTCGCACACAAGACTCTTGCATAGCCAATGACTTGCGTGAGGCTAAACGATGCAACTGTTCTGGATCCTCTGCTGAAAAATAACGATGTGATTTAGCATCAACAAATGTGGCCAATCCAAAATCCATTAACCGACGGAGAATATCATGGGCTGTTGAACGGCTGATCCCAGATTCTTGCGCAATCCGACGCAACGGCGCAGACCCCAAACGCAATAAAGTCTGATATATCTGCATGTCTTGATCTTTTAATCCCAGCACTTCCGAATCCTGAGCAGATAAAATTGTTTGTTTCTTGTTCATAGTCGTTTTAGCATACAAAAAAGTCGCTCATATTACTAGAGCGACTTTGTCCGGATGTGTCCGACAATTATTCGTTTACAATTCCATTCTTATAAAGCTCCACCACTACCATTACGCAAGCTAATACAGTTGGACCGATGATAAATCCAATGGGGCCGAATAATTCTAGTCCACCAAGAATTGAGATTAGAATCAAAAGCTGATTCATATGTACTTTTGCTCCAACTATGATTGGGGAAAGAATATTATCAATCGAGCTTACTGCCAATACTGACCAAATAAAGAGACCGAGAGCTGACCATGTGTCACCAATGAGTAACAAATATCCAACTGCCGGTATCATGACAATAGCTGTTCCTAGGATTGGAACCTGAGCCGCAATCACCACAAGTGATGCCCACAAAATTGCACCTGGCACTCCAAAAATTGTCATTCCAATGGCGGCAATGATTGCCTGAACAATTGCTATCACGATCTTTCCAAACACAACTCCTCTAACTGTATTGGAAATGCGCGACAAGATATTTTTATCTAAGCTGTCTTTAAAAGGGCTGAGCTCTAATGCAAACTCATAAATTTTTTCTCGATCAACAAAGAAATAAAATAATGCCATGAAGAAAATAAACATCTGGAAGATTAGTCCGGCAGTTCCTGACAATATTGCGCCAATATGTTCAACTGCCCAAGATGCAGCTGATGTTCCTATCGCAATTAAATCAATGGATCTAATTTCATCCTGTACTACAACTGGCAAGTAGGAAAGCATACTTTCAAACGAACCATTGAGACTTTGTACTAATCCACCTGATGAAAATGACATATTCACAACCTCGGTTGCTTGCTGAACCATTAGAATAGCAATGCCAAATAATGGTCCGATGATGATTACTAGAATGAGCAAGAGCATAAGTAAAGCTGAAAGCCGTCTACTTTTGACAATCTTTCGTAATCGGCGATCGACTGGAGCAAAAACAATAGCTGTAACCCCGGCTGTAATAAGCACAAGAGCGAATGGCGAAATTATTTGCCAATAAACATATAGAACAATGGCGCTGACAAACAAGAAAAACCATTTTACTTGTTGGGTGCGTGAAGATGACATTTTCATACGCAGTCATTATATCATGCAGTACTAATACTTGACCAAACGAAAAAATCTATATATCATTTTTTTCGTGGTCCGAACCCACATTCCCCGCTTCTCAAATCTCTTTTTGAGAACGCAATCCCAAGACAGCTCACACGGAGAGATCCATGAGCACCCTCCCCCAAGCATCCCCTGCGATCCAAGAACTCGACCAACAAGCGAACGATGCACTACGCATCGTCGTGGGGGTCATCCTCCACCTCGCCAAGTCGCTCGCCATCTTTTCTGGCGATGTTCACGTGCGCCAGATCGTGCGCGACACCGTCCCGTACCTGGTGATCACCTGCCACCGCCAGGACAAAGGCAGAATCATCGGCAAGGGACGCAAACACATCAGGATGATGAACATCACCGCCAATCAGGTCTACCGCCACTACGGTGGCGATCAGATCAATGTGATCTTGCCCGCCGAGGGCACCAGGTACCCGCTGGCGGTGACCCAGCCTGATGACCGGTTCCCGGTCGTGGAATACCGCCCGCGACCGTACCCGGTCTGCCGCTCCTGCGCCTAAACTCGATCGTAATCGTCCACACCCTGCTGGTGCTCCAGCAGGGTTTCGCGCTTTTAAAAACTTTATTCTTTAATCTTTCTACTATATAATACCCCCATATGGAGGTGCTTTCTTATTATAGTGTGATGACGCTAATTCTAGCTCTCACTTGGATATTAATTTTTTTGGCAAAACCAGATGTTCGGCGGGAAATTTTGTTAATCAGTGTTCTTGGAGTTGCACTTCTGCCAATCTGGTTTACAACCCAAATCTCAACCGGGTTTAATATGATGGCAGATTTTTCATCAATTAGATTACTTGATCTGATGTTCTTATTTTCCGTCTCCGGAATTAGCGCCACAATTTTCCATGTCTTTTTTGGCAAGCATTATCAAAACATACCAAAAATTAAATCTGCAAAAAACAAGGATGCTATTGCGCAATGGTGGGCCACTCGACTATTTCTGTCATTTTTATTTTTTATCTGGGTAACAATTTTGCTAGCGTCTTTTTTCAAGATCCCCATGGCCTATTCGATTCTTATTTCCGCCATCATGCTTGTTATATACATGATTAGTCACAGACAAGATTTATTAGCTGACTCAATTTTGAGTGCAATTTTAACTGCTTTTATTGTACTTTTAGCTTCAAACCTGGGAAGCCTATTTACCCACACAACACCAGTAATTCCTTTTATTAATTCTGGAACTTATTTTTACGGAATCTCAGCTGACCTTCTTTGTTGGGCTTTAGCGCTTGGTCTTGTCCTTGGTCCATTGTACGAATTCACTCGTCGAAAACTTCTTTCTTAATATATGTCTGACGAAGAAATGAATCTATGGCAATCAGCCGAAGGTCAACTAGCAGTTGATGTTATTGAAACGCCAACAGAAATTATTATTCGTTCAGCCATTGCCGGGGTTCGACCACAAGACATTGATATTCATGTAACAAGTGATTTGGTAACAGTGCGGGGAGAGCGTGAACGCCACAAAGAACGACATGACGCCACTGTGCATTTTGAAGAATGTTTTTGGGGAAGCTTTTCACGATCCATTGTACTTCCGTCCCATGTAAAACCAGACGAAGCCCAAGCACAGATGAAAAACGGAGTACTCACATTGACCATTCCCAAAGCTCATGGTGAAATGCGCGTACCGATTCGTGAGGATTTAAGTTAATAATTAAAATATTATAATTCGGACCTATAGGTCACATGGGTCCTGTCGGTCCTATTTTTATGCAAATTGAAATGATTAAAACCAAGGCACGGGCGATTAGTGCGCACAAAAAGCCAATACTAATCACTAGCAGTGCCCTTATTTTTATAGTGCTTATACTAGCAGCCAGTTCATATGCCTATGCTAAAGCATATGAAGGACGGGTTCTGCCCCATGTTTATGTAGGCGTAGTTGATGTTGGTGAACTTTCACAAGCCGATGCTACTGAGGTTTTGCAACAGCACATTGATAATTTGCTTAGTGCTGGCGTTGATATTTCTGTAGATGGACACACAGGGCATCTAGATTTACAAGCATCGGTTTTTGAAGAGCCAGATCTTGCTCATGACATTCTTAACTATAATGTCTCTGAGGAAATTGATGTGGCCATGGGTGTTGGTCGTGGTGATTCATTTTGGAGAAATATTATCACTCCCATCTCACTTCTTCTTAAGCCTGAGGTCCTGCAAGTACTAGCAGAAATGGATGAGGATGATATTCGTGAACAAATCCAAGATCAGTTTGGTGAGCTTGAAACCCCTGCCCTGCCAGCTGATTACAAAATTGATCTAACAAACAAAGAAACACCAGTTAGATTTTTGCCAGGACAAGATGGAATAGAGCTTGATCTTCTTTCTGCCATCCCAACTCTTTGGGATGATGCTCAAGATCTTGATTTGCAACCTTTAAAAATCGCGCTTCGTGATGTCACCTACGAGATGACCTCAGCCGATGCCCTATCTCTCACATCAGACATTCTGGCAACTCTAGACTCAGCTCCTTATTATCTCACCTACACTTCTGAAACTCTGCGTGAGTATTTGTGGGAAATTGAGGCAGATGATCTAGCTGATTGGATTGAACCATTTTATACAGTTGATGATAACTACCAAGAAATTCCTGCTATACATTTTGCAGGCGTGGCTTATGAAGACTTTGTTCAAGATATATCAAACGATGTAAACATCAATCCAATAAACGCCCGTTTTGAAATGAAAAGTGGAATTGTCACAGAATTTGCTGGTAGCCAAGACGGTATCAAATTTGATGCCGATGCAACTATGTGGAAATTATTAGGGGAGCTTGGCAATGAAGATGTAATAATTGATCTTGTGGTTATTAACACTCCACCTCAAGTATCAATTGCTGATGTCAATGACTTTGGCATCAATGAAATACTTGGAGTTGGAACATCAGACTTTTCTGGATCCCCTTCAAATCGTATTGCCAACATTCAACACGGTGCCTCAAAACTCAACGGACTACTAATTGCGCCCGGTGAAACAATTTCTTTAATCGAAAAACTTAGACCATTCACAATTGCGGACGGCTACTTGGCAGAATTAGTAATCAAGGGCGATGAGATCAAACCAGAAGTTGGTGGCGGGCTTTGCCAAATTGGAACAACCACTTTTCGAGCAGTAATGAATGCTGGTTTGCAGGTTGATCAAAGAAGCAATCATTCACTGGTCGTTTCCTATTACAATGATCCGGCAAACGGAAATCCAGGGACTGATGCAACCATCTATGACCCCTATCCAGACTTTAGGTTTACTAATGATTATGAAAATTACATTTTGCTAACCACCCAAGTTGATGTACCGAATCGTGATATTATCTTCACTTTTTGGGGAACAGACGATGGTCGTGACGGGTATTACACACCGCCGGTAGTACTGTCATGGTCAGGCTATGCGACCCAATTCACCTATTATGTTGATTACGCTGACAAGACACAGTTTAGTCAAGTTTACACCTCAGTCTACCGATCATTACCAAAGATTTGCCTCATCGGAGTCGAAGAATTAACCACACCATCTGAATGTCCTGAAGGCGAAGTCTGCGAAGAAATCGATGAAATAGTTGAAGAAACATCTGATGATATCGAGGTTCTTGAGGATCCAGTAGTAGAATAATAAACAGAAACCCCAAAAAAACACCTGTAAAATCAGGTGTTTTTTAGTTTTTACAAAAAGACGGTTTAGGGTTGACAGCATCTCTTTTGCGTGATACTATTCGCAGTCGCGTTGACACCCCTTTAGTGGATTGTTAGAAAAACATGATGAGATATTGACCCAACAGTGAGCACCGCAAAAGCCGTACTTGAAAAGTAAGGTGTTGAGGAACGGAGCTGTGAGTCAATAGATCGCAAGTTTTACAGCAATCACCCCTTTTGATCTGCAGCCACGACAAGCATGGGGGTATATGGCCTGTGTGATTCCGGCTCCGGCTGGTCCCTCACAGGATATATATCTTCTTGGCTGCAGTTTTGAAGGGGTTTTTTGTTTGAAGAAAATAAATAAAACCTATAGGACTTCTAGGACATATAGGTCTTATTATTGTTTTTATTACTTTCTACCTTCTATTTAATCACCTTATCCACTAGCCCGTACTTTAGTGCGTCCTGGGCTGTTAGGAATTTATCACGCTCTGTGTCTTCTTCGACTTTCTTAAGAGTCTGACCTGAATGCTTGGCAATAATCTTATTTAGCGAATCTTTCATTTGCAAAATGCGTTCAGCATGGATTTTAATGTCTGTTGCCTGACCTTGGAATCCGCCCAAAACCTGGTGGATCATAATCTCCGAGTTTGGCAACACAAATCGTTTGCCCTTGGCACCAGCTGTTAAAAGCACAGCTCCCATACTTGCGGCCATACCCACACAAATTGTAGAAACATCAGGCTTGATGTATTGCATGGTGTCATAGATTGCGAGTCCAGCTGTGACCGACCCCCCTGGAGAATTGATGTAGAGCTTAATATCCTGCTCTTGATCCTGACTTTCCAAAAATAGCAATTGAGCAATTACGGCATTGGCCACAGTGTCGTCGATGGCATCGCCTAAAAATATAATGCGATCCTTAAGCAGTCGTGAATAAATATCATACGCCCGCTCGCCATATGATGTTTTCTCAATAACAGTTGGGATAAGAACCTGTGAACGAATTTCTGGAGTGATATCTTGTTTCATATGTTTTTTATTATAACAGGGTGGTCGTAGGTGATCAAAGGTGGTAGAGGTGACTAAAGGTTATAAAGGGTTGGGAGAGTGTAATAGGATTGGGAGTTTATGGAATGAAGGAATTATTGCAGAGTAATCACCTCTAATCACTTTTACAACCTCTAATCACCTTTCTTGCCCACAAACCACTTCCCATCTTTTTCTTCTAAGTATGCGTTTGGGATTTGGAACCCAGAGGCACGGATGTGGCCGCCGCCGTTGTATTTTGCTGCTATTTCTGCTACATCGATTGTTTGTGATCGCAAACTACCTTTCACAGATCCATCTTCCCTTTCGTAATAAGCAAGCACAGTGTCTGCCCCTTCGATCATGGAATTTAAAAAATTAATCAGTCCGGAGAGATCTTCCTGCGTTGCCCCTAGCTCTTGCAAGTCTTTCAATGTAATAGCCGTGGCAATAGCATTAAACTCATCATTATGATGCAGGCGCTCAAACGCTAGCCCCCAAAGTCTTAATGCAGAAACAGATTTATTCATCATTGTCTCGCGCACAACTTCTTGCAACCGGGCGCCATAACGGGATAATTCATGAGCAGCATCCAAGCACGCAGCATTGGTGCTCGTTGTTAAAAACATATCAGTGTCCGTACAAATCCCAGTTAAAATACATTGAGCCGCATTTTTGGTTATTGGGTATCCCAAAGTTTTTACCAGTCGCCAAACAACACCAGAGGCCGAAGCTGAGTCAGACTCGATAAGGTTGATGTAGCCGTATTTTGGATTTGTGACATGATGATCAACTACAATTAATGGAACTTTACGCTTCATTTTTGGTAATAAAGTTTTGATGTATTCCCCATCGGCGCAGTCAAAAATCATTACCAGATCAATGCCATCTTGTTCAAACACAGATTGATCAAAAATAATCTGATCTGTGGCTGGCAAAAAAAGCAGGGTTTGCGGAATTTCGCGTGGCGAAAAAACGCTTACCTGCTTTCCCATTGCTTTTAATATATGAAACATGCCTAGAGTTGCACCAACTGTATCACCATCAAGACGCTCGTCAGTTAACAACAAAATCTTTTGTGCATTTTGAATCTGCTCGTCAATTTGTTTGTAAATCACCTGAATCATAGAAGTCGAGCAGATTATCGTGATTTACCATTTGCGTCAAGATTCGCCCTATATTACTAATAAGCAGACATGAGCAATAAGATCATCGCAACAGTCATCAAACAAACAGTTACAGCTGACCCAATACACCACTGACACCATGCCTTAATTTTATAGGCCATTAAATATATAAACCTGATCGACATTATCAGTGCGATAATCAGACCCAAACAATATGCTAAAAAAATTACTACCAAAAAATCAATTGGAAACAAGGGCAAGAACAAACTTAAAATAACAAACAATGAAAAAGTGTAGAAAGCCAATCCGAGTACATCGTTGTGGACTCCAAATGTTTTATTGTACTTACTTTGCAAAACCAAGTTGCAATCATCTTTGCCCACACAAATCGGCTTTTGTCCCTTACGCCGTTTGGTTATTAAATAAATAGTTTCCAAAACCCCAATCACAGGAAGAATAAGAAGAATGTAGCCGTAGATCATATGGGGATAGTATAAAGTAGAAAGTAAAAAGTTTAAAGTATAAAATTCGAAACTCACCCTCACCACTTTCTATATTCAACTTCTTATCCCCAACTTTCCCCTTCCCCCTCCTCTTTGATACAATAGACGCGTTATGTATTTACAACGACTTGAACTTCAAGGCTTTAAAACCTTTGCCAAAAAAACTGTCTTGGATTTTTCTGGACCAAAAAAAGACCACCATGCCCTGACTGTTATTGTTGGACCAAATGGGTCTGGAAAGTCTAATATTGCTGACGCAATTCGCTGGTGCCTTGGTGAACAATCCATGAAAATTCTTCGTGGTAAAAAAAGTGATGACATTATTTTTTCTGGATCAATCGGCAAATCTCGCTCAGGTATGGCTGAGGTGACTATGACTATTAACAATGAAGACAAAGCCATGCCTGTGGATTTTACCGAGGTTGTAATTACTCGCCGACTTTTTCGGGATGGTCAATCTGATTATCTTCTCAATGGAAAAACAGCTCGCTTATCTGACATCCAACTTTTGCTAGCCCAAGTTGGCGTTGGTCAAAGGTCATACAGTGTCGTGGGACAAGGCATGGTTGATCATGTTCTAGCTGCCTCACCAGAAGAACGCAAAGTCTTTTTTGATGACGCTACTGGGGTGCGCGGATTGCAAATCAAACGACATCAATCAATGCTCAAGCTACAAAAAACCAGTGAAAACTTAGCAGAAGTGGAAATGCTTTTGTTAGAAATCGAGCCAAGACTTCGATCACTAAAGCGTCAAATTAAGCGCCTGGAAAAACGAGAATCAATTGAACAGGAATTACATGATATCCAAAATCATTATTTTGGATCAATGTGGCATCAGCTACAAAATGAACTTGATGGGGTCAATAAAAATTTAGAGTCTGTTGAGCAACAGATGCGTCAAAAACAGGCAGAGCTAGTTGAGGGAGATAAGCGACTTTTAACTTTGGAAAAAGAAAGCGTTAAACAAGACAATTCAAACCTACGCGAACAAGCACATCTTGAATATAAAAAAGCACAGGATAATTTGCACAAAGCCAGACAAAAAGAATTCGAAGCTCAAAGAGGTTTAGAGCTGGCAAAAGTAAAAGCCCAAACAAACTGGTCACCCTTGCCACTTTCTGACATTTTGTCAGAACTTGAATCAATCACCAAAGCACAGGAACAGGCAGTTAAAGATCTTAAAGCTTGTCATGACCTTGATTTACTCAATACTATTACCAATGCCATTGAATCAATTTTTGATCGAGCTAAGAAACTTCGATCTCGACTCACAAAACCAAATCCAGAAGACCACAAACCAAGCAAAGATTTAACCGATGCTCTTGATGTTGCTAAAAAAGGCATTGAGCAGTGTCAAAAAGCCCTAAAAGACTCTGAAGAAAAAATGGATTCTTTAAACAAACAAGACGGCTCTGACAAAACAGAAATTTTTGCTTTCCAACGCCAGTTGCGTGAGATTCAATCAGAGCTTCATCAAATCGAGTCACAAGTAAATAATTTGAATCTTGAACGCGTGCGGGTCGAAACCAGAATGGAAGGCATTGAACGGGAGATGAAAGAAGAAATTCCAGAAAAAATTAATGAAATCAAATCTTCTCCATTGTCATCCTCTGGCTTGACCAGGGGATCCGACAGATCATCATCACTTGATGGACTTAGATCAAACATGTTGGATCTTAAACATCAGCTTGAACTTATTGGTGGGATTGATGAGGAAACAATTGCTGAGTATGAGGAAACAAAGGAACGATTTGGATTTTTAGATACGCAAGTAACTGACATTCGTGATGCCATTCGCAAAACTGAAAAAGTAATTGATGAACTTGACGATCAAATCCGCACTCAATCAGAATCTGTATTTAAAGAAATTAACAAAGAATTTCAAAAATACTTTAAGGTTTTGTTTGGTGGCGGAGAGTGTGGCTTGGTAAAAATGAAACAGGATGAATTGGAAAAAGAAGAAACAAAAATTAGTCTTGACCGAGCACTGGAAGATTTGGCTGAAGAAAGAATTGAACAAGAAGATCCAAATTCTGTGTCAACTATTGTAAAACGAGTTAAGCAAAGAAAAGATTTTGTGGCTGGCATTGATATTCAAGCCACACCTCCTGGAAAAAGGCTCAAATCTTTGAACTTACTTTCTGGTGGTGAGCGGGCTTTGACTTCAATCGCACTACTCTCAGCCATCATGGCCACCAACCCTTCCCCATTTGTTGTACTTGACGAGGTTGACGCCGCACTCGACGAAGCCAACACAGTTCGATTTGCCAATATCTTAAACGAACTTCGCAAGCTGACCCAGTTCATCGTTGTCACTCACAACCGCGCCACCATGGAACGAGCTGACATGCTTTATGGGGTTAGCATGGGAGATGACGGAATTTCAAATTTGCTTTCTGTAAGCTTAGAAGATATGGAAGAAACAGGAACAGCCAGACGATAAACAGCTTGGGGTCAGGTCTTTACTCGGAACACCTGTTCCGAGTAAAGACCTGACCCCATTGACAAATCTCAATAAATACGCGATACTTTCGCGTTCCCCTTTCACCCGCGCACCATGGAGGTCGCAATGAAACACGATCCTTTGTCCGAGTTCTGGGACATCTTCCGAAGCCTGATCCAAAAAGGCTTCAGGGTTGATGCTGACCCCAGAAACGGCGCCATGACCGTCATCGACGGTCCGTTCAAGTCAGGCAGGCCCAACCAGGGCACTGACAAGAACCGCGTGCCCACCCCCAACACCCAACAGCGGCTTTTCGCTTGAATCGCCGCCTCATCCACCCTCGTCCGCCTGTCCCCCCGAACAGGCGGTTATTGCTTTTTCGCTAGCGCTAGGGGTCATGTCATTAATTTACAATTTTGAAAGATATAATTGTAAATTAAAGACTTAACCCCATTTTCGTATTTTCGCTAATTTAGGCATGATTACTTGACATTTTCACATTTTTTTGCTATTATTTTCCGTTCAGTCCAAGCCCGGACTGACCGGTCGCGAGCAATCGCGACATCCTTCACAAAAGAACAAAAAACGGAGTTTATCATGGCTTCCAACAAGCCTATCGTGTCCCTGACCTGCATCGCAGACGAGAACGGCAAGTGCATCACCGCCGGACACGGCGGTGGCAAGAAAGCCGGCCGTCACCTGGTCGGTGCCGATGGCCTGTGCAAGGCCGGTCGTTGCCTGCGGGCCCAGATGACCCAGTGCCCGACCTGCGGGGAGCTGATCCCCAAAGGCCAGGGCTTCATCGTGGTCCCCCTGACCCTCGAGAAGCACCCCAACAAGGTGCGCGCTCTCCAGGTGATCGAGGAGGCCGTTCACGGCGAGCCGGTCTGCCAGACCTGCGCCGAGGAATGCAATGACCACATCGAGGGTCTGCTCGAGCCGGTCGAGACCGCGCGCAAGCGCGTGACCGCCTTCGTGCTGACCGTCCAGGACGGATCGCACCGGGACCACCACCGCAAGGACGAGAGTGGTTCGGTGATCATGAACTTCTGCGGGTGCGGGTGCGGACGGGCAGGCACCGCGCAGGCGATGATGGGGGTGATGAACCCCAACAACATCGGCGCCTGGTGTCTGTCCCCGCTGTGCTTCGCCCTGGCCAAGATGGACCTGGGCGATGCCCTGCCTAGCCTGACCTTCCGCCAGGCTCTGGACAAGGCGCGGAGGGCAAAGATCCGCCTCGAGATGTCTACCGACGAACTCGACGAGATCGAGCAGATGGAGGACAACGACGAGGAGCAGGCCCCGATGCCCGAGGATGTCCAGCCCGCGCCCGCGCGCAGGCCGGCCAAGAAGCTGGTCTTCACCTCCATCCTCGACGTCTACCAGGCGATCGTGGACGGTGAGCGCGTGAACTTCGGCCGCAAGGACGAGGCGACGGGCAAGACCCGCTGCGTCGTCCACGCCAACGCACCCGAGCTCTGCAAGTGCCCGGGTGGACTGTCCGACTGGGACAGGATGCCGACGGTCATGCGCGGTGAGCAGTGCTTCGGCTTCGGCGCAGAGTGTGGCGACCAGTTGGCCACCCACGGGGTGAGACTGGAGACCACCCTCAAGGCCGCGATCCTCCAGATCAACGGCCAGGAGGACTTCTCCAAGTCCCCGCGTCCGCGGACGAACTTCGCACCCAAGGTGCAGATGGAGTTCGTCAACCCCAACCCCGCCCGCGCGCCCAAGAAGCGCAAGGGTGGGGTGAGCGCGAGCCAGCGGATCCGGGAGGAGGGCCGCAAGGCGTTCGACGCCAAGCTGGCCAGCCTCGACGAGCAAATCGCGGTCAAGCGGGCCGCGCTGATCAAGATCGGCAAGGAGATCGACGATCTCCGCGACGCGGCCGGCGACGACCCGGAGCTCCTCGAGATCGCTCACCAGGAGCTGGAGGATCTCAACGAGAAGTCCGACGATCTGCTCCGGCAGGTCCAAGACCTCAACGCCGAGCGCGCATCGATCGATGCGGCCGGCCCGCGCGCCTTCCGCGCGAAGCCCACCCGCCGCCCCCAGCAGGCTATCCAGACCAAGGGTAGCAAGAGCAACAAGAAGGACAAGAAGAAGAACGGCAACTCCAAGGCTGCCTGAAATCCTATTGTCCTCGTGACGCCCTGCCCAGTGGAACTCCACTGCGTGCAGGGCGTCTTTGCATCCGCGTTCTCCCCATCTCGAGGAACGAAGTGACGAGAGATCTTCTCGAAAAGATCTCTCCTGGGCGTCGAGATGGGGATAAGGGAGTCGGAATAGGATAAAAATACATTTGCCCCGACAGGCCTTGACAAACTTTGCTCCTTTCTTTAAACTACTACCTACTATCTACTAACTAACCAACCTATGTTAACTATTCGCCTTTCACGAATTGGAAAAAAGAAACAACCGCATTACCGTATTGTTTTGCAAGAAAGTCACCGTGACCCATGGTCACCGGCCAAGGAAATTCTTGGACAATACGATCCTCGAGCAAAAAAAGATGGAATCACTCTTAATGAGGATCGAATTAATTACTGGCTTTCAGTTGGAGTTCAACCATCAACCACAGTTCACAATATGCTAGTAAACGCTGGAATTATCAAAGCAGACAAGCAATCAGCGATTACTATTTCAAAAAAACGCACAAAAAAGATAGGAGACAAAAAGCAAGCTGAAGAGTCAGAAAAGGTAGCAAAAGCTGAAGCTGCAAAAGCAAAAGAAGATAAAGAAGCTCAAGACGCCAAGGAAGCTGAAGAAGCAAAGAAAGCAGAGGAAGCAGAGGCCGCAAAGGTAGAAGAGGTAAAGGTAAAAGAGGAAAAGAAAGAAGAAGCTCCTATTGCGGAAACTTCTGTCGAAGAGGTCAAAGAAGAAACTCCTGCTAAATAATCAAAATAAAAATCGCCCTCGATATCTCGTGGGCGATTTTTTCTTATGTATAATTGCCCCATCTCGACGCCCAGTCCAACTTCGCTTTAAGCAAGCTTCGATGGACCCTTCGAAACTTTAGCGAAGAAGGGGAAAGATCTTCTCGAGAAGATTTCTCACCCCGCCTCTGGTGGGGTTCGAAATGGGAACTGAAGCTAATACAATCTTCAATCTATTACTTTCCTGATCTCTTCTTTGACTGCTCTTGTTTCCAAGCCTCAATCTTAACATGATCACCTGAAAGCAGGACTTTGGGCACCTTTAATTCTTTTTTCTTCAGCCCAGATCGAAACCTGTAGATCTCTGGTTTAGTGTACTGAGGATACTCAAGTATGCCTGTCTGATTATATGATTCTGATTCTAGGGATGACTCTGCACCTAAAACTCCTGACACATTACGCGCAATCGCATCGGTCATAATTAAGGCTGGAAGCTCGCCACCGGTCAAAACATACTCCCCTACTGAAAAAACCTCATCAGCGATACTTTCTTCAACTCGATGATCAATCCCCTCATAACGACCGCAAATAAAAATCAATTGATCATATTTTGCCAATCGTTTAGCATCAAACTGATTGAACATCCGGCCATTGGCAGCTGTTAAAATCACTCGCGTTTTCTTTTTTACCAGCTTATTTCGCACCTTACGCACAGCATTATCGATCGGCTGAACTGTCATTAACATCCCCGGTCCCCCACCGTATGGAGTGTCGTCCACTTTTTTATGCTTATCCTTTGAGAACCTACGAAGATTATGCGCTTTTATCTTAATCAGCTTTTTCTTCTGAGCGCGACCAAGAATCGATGCTTTAGCATAAGGCTCAATAACATCTGGGAATAAAGTAATAATGTCGAATTTTTTCATAAACAAAATCGTGATACCTGTATAGTATCACGATTTTGATTTCTCTTAGAATGTAAGATCGTCGACTTCTGATGTGTCTGTGTCATCTGCAACTACTGGTGCTGGACTTGCCACGCCAGCAGATGCGGCAGCTGCTTTGTTTTCAAAGTGCTGTTGTCGTGAACCTTCTGGTTCATAGATCTTTAGGTTAACGCGAGCATTTTCGCGTGCTCCAATCTTCTTTAGCAATGTGCGGATTGCACGAGCTGTTTGACCTTGTCGGCCAACCACATAACCCATATCTTCTGGGTTAATATGAAGGGTGATAAGTACACCTCGTTCATCAACAGTGCGCTCAGCTCGAACGTCGTCTGGGTGATTAACGATCGCCTTCACAATGAATTCTGTAAACTCCTGATCAAACTCCTTAGACATATTGTCTTGTCGGTCAATTATTAATGATCGAGTATCGATCGCGATGAATATCGCTCCAAAATAATAGTAAAATAACATGATTTTGTCAAAACAAATCTGGGTAAAACATGCCCATAGATTCTCTTGACACATTTTCGCCAGTTTAGTACAATGCCCGCGCTACCTCAAAAAGGAGCAACAATATCGAACATTCACAATTGTACGATTACAACGTCCTCGAAGCTTACGAGCTTCGAGTATCGATTTTTAAATCGATTATTCCAATAAATACCAATCAGCAGAGATCTAGCTTAGCTAGAAACTATATATGAGAGTTTGATCCTGGCTCAGGTCGAACGCTGGCGGTGTGTCTAAGGCATGCAAGTTGAGCGAACTTTATTTCTTCGGAAGTTAAGTTAGCGGCAAACGGGAGAGTAACGCATTAGTAATTCACCTTGTACTCGTGAATAGCCCAGAGAAATCTGGAGTAATACACGATATGATGGGGGGACAAAAGTCATTCCCATTGAAAGTTCCGACGGTGCAAGAGAAGCTTATGTTCTATCAGCTAGTTGGTGAGGTAAAGGCTCACCAAGGCTACGACGGATACCGGGCGTGAGAGCGTGACCCGGCTCACTGGGACTGAGACACGGCCCAGACACCTACGGGTGGCTGCAGTCAAGAATCTTCCGCAATGCACGAAAGTGTGACGGAGCGACACCGCGTGTCGGATGAAGGCCTTCGGGTCGTAAACGACTGTTCTGAGGGACGAACTTTGACGGTACCTCAGCAGAAAGGGGTTGCTAACTCTGTGCCAGCAGCAGCGGTAATACAGAGACCCCGAGCGTTGACCGGATTTATTGGGCGTAAAGCGTGCGCAGGCGGCTTTGTAAGTCATTTGTTAAATCTTCAGGCTTAACCTGGAGGCTGCAGGTGATACTGCAAGGCTAGAGAGTGGGAGAGGTAGATGGAATGCCCGGTGTAGGGGTTAAATCCGTTAATATCGGGTAGAACACCAAAAGCGAAAGCAATCTACTGGAACACTTCTGACGCTGATGCACGAAAGCGTGGGTAGCGAATGGGATTAGATACCCCAGTAGTCCACGCCGTAAACGATGAGTGCTAGGTATTGGCAGTATCGACCCTGCCAGTGCCGTTTAACCAAGCTAACGCGTTAAGCACTCCGCCTGTGTAGTACGGCCGCAAGGCTAAAACATAAAGGAATAGACGGGGACCCGCACAAGCGGTGGATCATGTGGTTTAATTCGATGGTACGCGAGAAACCTCACCTGGGCTCAACTACTAGCTGCAAGCTTTAGAGATAAAGTCGCTTTTGAAGGTGCTAGATAGGTGCTGCATGGTCGTCGTCAGCTCGTGCCGTGAGGTGTACCCTTAAGTGGGGTAACGAGCGCAACCCCTGTCGTGTGTTATACTTTCACACGAGACTGCCTTCGTAAGAAGGAGGAAGGAGGGGATGACGTCAGATCAGCATGGCCCTTACGTCCAGGGCAACACACATGATACAATGGCCGGTACAGCGAGATGCCAAGTCGCGAGACGGAGCAAACCTCTAAAAACCGGTCCCAGTTCGAATTGGAGTCTGAAACTCGACTCCATGAAGCCGGAATCGCTAGTAAAGGCGGATCATAACGCCGCCTTGAATACGTTCTCGGGTCTTGTACTCACCGCCCGTCACGTCAAGAGAGTTGGTGGTGCCCGAAGGTCGTTGTAGGACGGCCGAAGGCAAAATCAGCAATAGGGACGAAGTCGTAACAAGGCATCCGTAGCGGAAGCTGTGGATGGATCACCTCCTTTCTAGGGATAGAAAGATGTCGAGATTTGTCTTTCTTAGACAGATCGCTCGAAATTCGAGCAAAATTACTTTGGAATGACGTTGTAATCGTACAGTTTGTGAAGCAAATCAGCCTCATCATGAGGCTGATTTTGTTTTCAAAAAAAGACAAGTTAGGTAAAATAACAACATATGAACAAAAAATTTCAAGGTTTGCGAGCAATGGACCGATCCAGGGCCATGGAATCTGACGAAGAGCGTGAGGATCGTATTGTTCATGAACGATTAAAGAAAACTCATGAACAAATTGTGAGCCAGCTTGAATGCGCGCCAGGAGCAATGCAATTTTTTCAACAACATGAATCTGACTTTTTACATAGTTTCAAACTAGGTGATATTTTAATGAAATACGATTTGCTTGCATGCGGACCAATTTTGCCGGGTTATTTTGAAGATGTACCGCTTACTGGTGATCTGGATGCTTCAGTTGCAAAACTTGAAGCTCTTGGGCAAGAAGAGATTAATGCACGCTGGCAAAAATTTCTTAAACAGGCTCGAAGATTACGTGAGGAAGCGCGCGCGGCAGGAATGTCAGACACAGCGTCTTGGATAATTGGACATGATACAAGCCCATACCCTACTCCTTTGGATCCAGACGCTAAAAAACCTGATCCTATTATTCTTGAAACATCGATCCCTTCTGACCTTAAAGTTCTAGCTTTGTTTATGACACAGGAAAAAGTAGGAAAACAAATTCAGTCAGAAAGTGTTGAACAATGGCTTTCAAACGACCGCGAACCAACAGAAATAGACGACGATGTGAATCAAAAAGAAATTGAACGAATATTTGGTGAAAAAGGACCTAATACACTGTATGATTTATTACCCGAAGAATTGCACGGCATAATATCAAAAATAAAACTCGTTGGACCTAGAAAATCACAAAGAATCACAGCGCATGGTGAAGAACATCAGATCCAATTTCATGGTGGGTTTGATAAAGACGACGCGACGATGATCCTAATAATCTCGCCAGAACAAAATATTCAAACAATTCTCGAAACCTGGTTTCATGAACTTGGTCATGCAATGATCACAAGAAGCACTGAAGTTGATAGAGATATTCGGAAACGGTTTGCACAAGCTGTCGCAATATCAGATCATCTTCAATCCGGATATGCGAGTGGAATTTATGATACTGAAGGGATTGAACGCGGATTAGAAGAAGATTTTGCAGAATCAATTCGCCAATTTTTCATTTACCCACGCGAATTTGAACAAGAAGAGCCAAAGCGATTCAATGCTTTGAAGCTTATATTTAGACAATATGTAAAAGGATTTAGTATCCCTGAAATGCAAAGGCGATTATCTGTCTTTATGGAAAAAATCAAAACCCGCAAAGCAGCTTAAAACTTAACTATTTTTACTTTTTTGCCAGTTAAATTAGGATAAGATTTCGGAAATGACGCTACTCGTACCTTCATACCTTTAAGCGATTTCCTCGTAATATTCCCAGACACTAGCATGTCATCTACTATATACGGAGTTAGATTTAATTTTTTAAATATATCTAGTACGGGTAGGACCATCCACTGGCCATGTTTCCAGGATAATTTATCCAACATTAGAAGCACTAAAAGCAATAATATAATTGATGTACCTAGTATTGGGATGAAAATAACCATTATCCACGAACCATCATTTAGAGCAACGAGACAATATAATGAAATTAAGGCTAAGATAATTAAACTCGCCCACTCATAGACTGCCATTCTGTTCAAAATATTGTATTTTACATTCCTCTCGTATTCAGATACTTTCTCAAGACTCATCAATGCATGATCAATTATAAGATTTTGTCTTGCATTTTTATTTGGCAACTTCCAAAAAAACTCTTGCATACCTCGGATATCGTCAGATAAATGATCAAAATCATCAACCTTATAATCAAACTGGCGCATCAAAAACTGATCTAATAGTTTTTTGTATTGTTCCTGCACTTTCTTTCCTAATGCACCTGAAGCGTAATAACTATTCAAAATCAAACCATCAATGGAAGAAAAAATTTGCTTTAAAGAACTAAAACGCGAATGTCGTTCTGCCATTGAAAATCCAAGAATGATTGCAAAAATGAATGTAGTAATTGAAATCACTATTGTAACTACTTCAGTATTTTCGATCGGCTGAACATTACAAACTAGCGCAGTCAAGACAAAATATGAAACTAACAAATATTTAAACATACCTCCTTATTATTTTGTCTCTATTATACACTATTTAAGTGTACACAAGATAAGTTTTCCACGGACTCCGTCGAATTTGGTACATGGCACAAGACCGCAGGTGTACCTGGCACTTTCAAATGTTTCTTGAATGTCAGTTTGTGATGGATCTAAGTATGAGAAATTCGCAAAAGCAATTTCACATTCCCAAAGCACAGATGTGACTGCTAAATTTTCATCAAATTTGCCAGGCATTGGATAGCATGAATAGCCTTGCAACTCCCAATCTTTTACCTCCGAGGGAACCCGATTTATGTCCCAATCATAACGAGGCGTTATAGTTGCATCCAAATAAGACTCATCTTGAATGTATTGATAAGAAGCTAATGGCTCAATATTTCCATTCATCATCAGCTCGCAGGAATCATATGATCTATCATTTAAATTTAGAACATATCCTGATCGATAAGATGTATGCATTAGTAAAAATCCAGCAACAACTATCACCAAGGCTATAACGATTATTGAGATGATGACTGGTTTCTTCATAAAAATTACTTAGAATATTTTTTAACAAATTTTTTAAACAAATCCCCTTTTTCCTCAAAATTTTTCCAAATGCTATAACTTGGTGATGCTGTCGATAATAAACAGGTCGATCCCTCAGGCGTGACTTTATACGCAAACTTTACTGCTATCTCCATGTTTTTTGTTTTAAGAATCTTCAATCCTTTTGTCGACGACAAGATACGCTTGCCAGTGTCTGGGAACAAAACAATATTTTCCACACCGATTGATCGAAGCTCGCGCTCAAGTTCTTTAAAATCATAGCCACGGTCTTCCCCGCCCAAAAATATTGTCTTCACATTTTTCAAAGCTCGCAACGCCTCAATGGTCGATTCTGGCGTTGTGGAAATAGCGTCATCGATAAACTTAATTCCCTTAAACTCCCCCACCTCCTCCAGCCGATGTGGTAGTGACTTGAACTTCTTGATCGCTTCGATGATTGAAGAGTCAGACACACCAATCTCTTTTACAACATTAATAGCGGCTTTAATATTTTTCCGATTATGCTCTCCTAAAAGTGGGATATCTTTATCAGACACTGGGATCTTGGCCTTAAATTCAGGTCGCAAAGCAATGTCGCCCAATGTCTGAAAAGCAAATATCTGCTTCTTGGCTTTATAATACTCATCAACTCCCCCGTGATAGTCCATGTGCTCCGGGAACAAGTTCAAAAGCACAGCAATGTTCGGAGAATATTCAATGTCATCAAGCATATAGCTTGAAAGTTCAAGAACAAAAATCTCAGCCGGATCGATCTTTGCTAAAAGTGACGCCAACATTGGATTGCCAATATTTCCCAGCAGTCGAACCTTACGGCCATCAGCTTTTAACATTTCATAAATCAAACTCGCAGTTGTGCTCTTGCCCTTACTGCCGGTCACACCAATGGTCAAATTTTTAACACTGGAGAAAAACAAATTTGTGGCAGTCACATAAGGAATTGTTACTTTTGACTTTTGAATGCCTGGAGTCTTTATAGCGAGATCAAAATTAGCTTGATGCTCAAGATATTTTTTATCAGTCGTTTGATCTAAGACACCTACCTTGATCTTTGGATAAAACTTTTTTAGATATTTCTGGGTTACACTTCCCTCTTTGCCAAAGCCAAGAATGCAGACCGACTCAATTCCCAAAAATCTAAACTGCGTTGGCGAGGTAGGCGCCGGAACCGTACGCAAAACCTGAGCCTGAAGCTTTTTTCCGTCCTTGACACTTGGTAAAAGCTTTTTAACTACTGCGTCCTTTCGATATTTATCAGACGCCATACTAAAGGCAGCTCTAGACTCTTCAAAAGTACCCACACAATCAAAAGGCTTGAGGTTTCCCATGCCAAGAAGGTCACGGTACAAGGGAATCAAACTCTCATCAGCAAGCAGGTTTTTGCCAAAGGTCGAGGCAAGCTCTGTTTTTGGTAAAAATGGCGCCAGCATCAAAAATGTAAACGCACATTTTGGACACTCACCACACCAAAGTGTATGAGTTCGCTCTTTATGAACCTTGAAACTGCGATTACAACTCGTGAATAAATGATGATATTTTGTGTATTTTGCAAACATCATGGCAATTCTAAGCTCATAGAATTGACGCAAGGCAGAAGTATAAACAATGTCTGGCGTAATATACTTACGCGTATAATCCTGCAACATTGCTTCAAACTCTGAGGTTTTACTCCATTGATGATTGATCGTCTGACCCTTATATGTCAGATTACCAAAGTTACTGCTGTACTCATTGCCAACCAAAACAAATCGATAATCATAGAGCGCTGCTGACAAAAGTCCGAGCAAGGCAAAGATAGCTGAGATTGGAATATGGCCGTTATAACTGTCTGTGTGAGGCTCGAATAGTTTTGGATCAAGAACTCGCTTAATTTTGATACTTGGCTTACCAATCGTCTTGATAACTTTTTCACAGATTGGATCCTGGCGCTGGGTCTCAACTAAGAATGATGAAAAGTCATGCTTGTTTTCTTTAAGAAGTTCCGCTGCCACGATTGAATCCTTACCTCCCCCAATTCCCAGCAAGCATCGATCTTGCACTGGAATCAAAACCGGGCATGGTTTAATGTTGGAGGCTGGAAACTTGGCAATAATTTTTGGATCAAGCTTATTTCTATACAAAAACTCACCTAAACCTTTTTTGTAAACCGTATGCCAAAACTCTGCCTGCTCTTTTGATAACTTAAATCCTAGCTTAATCTTTGGCGGACAATAAAGTTTGTAATAACTTATTCCTAAAATCAAATGCAATGGCTCCAAAAAAACCCGTAGTGACTCTTGGGTAACACCTTTTGGCAACCGGGGTAAAATAATTGTTTCAGTAAAATTAAGGGATTCCTGATTGGAAAATGCGATTGAATAATCAAAAGTAATCTGCTTATTCTTTGTATTTAATGCATAACCCTTAAACTCAAAAACAGTTGATTTTGGTTTCATAGAATAACCTCATTCTACAAGATTTGATGGCAAAATCCAACTATGTAAAGTAAAATGTGATTATATGACAAAAGCTAAAGGACACGCTCACCAACCAAGTGGTAAAAGCGCGTTTATCTGCGGAACAACTGCTGCTCTAATCGCGCAAGGTTGCGCACAAGATTTAAGGGCACCAACAGACGACGAATTATTTAATTTACGCGAGATAGCGCAGGACGGAAGAGAAAGTCTACTGCCTGTAATCAAAGACCTGGCCCAAGCAGCAAATCCAGATCTGATTTATGGATACGACGGCGAAGGATCTTATGCTGAATTTTCTATAGCGATAGACGGATCGGCTGATAGATTAGATGAGCTGATTGAGGGCGGACAAATAAATGTATTTAATGACCCGGACTATCCTGCTTTTGCATTCTTTTTGGACCATGACGCTGGAGGTGATAGCTTCAATAAACGCGACTTCATTGCATATAACCTTGCCCATCTTAATATAGTGTCCCCATATGAAAACTATCAAAGCTCCGCTGGGTTTGGTCGAGTATATTATGGAATTTCATTACACGAAGCATCGCACGAGGTAACAAAACATTCCGACACTGTTAATGAATATGAAACCTACATGATTGAAGAAAGACCTGACTTGGAAGAGCAGGCAGACGCATTAGTAGCGCAAGAAAAAGACTTTGCTTTTCTACTATCACTCATGGCTGAGCCATTAGAAACATTTAGAGAAACATTCTATATTAGCGATATGGAAATTGAGTATGCACAACAATGGCTCAATGGTGCAAAACAAACTTTAGCGCTCTATGAAAACGGCAATTACAGCCAGAGAGATATAGATGAATTTAGAAGACAATGTGCCGAGCACTTGGAAGAGTATTCTTCTTCTGAAGGATTTGCCAGACGAGTTATTGGGTCACACAGCATATCTTTTGTTGGAGATTATTGGGACATACCACTTGAAAGACAGGTGAGAATAATCAGCAACTCAAATTGGTATGATAAATTTGTAGGTGAAGAAATGCAGGAAATAGTATCAGAGGCAAGGTGGGAGCTTGGATTGGAATTTATTGAAGCTGAGCCAAGAGAGATCGATCGGGGTTCGATGTGGGAATTGCACAAGCAACATCAGCAAGAAATGGATGGATACGAACACGAAAAACACGAAAAAATAAATTTAAAAGGTTAATCTTACTTTTTTATATAGACAAATAAGGTTTCGAAATCTAGGGTCTTGGAGGGTTTGGGGTAAGTTATGATTTTTTCTTCCAGCTTCCAGTTTTGAAGATGTGATGTGTTTGTAATAATTACTGCGCCTTTTTTTAACTCTTGTTGCAATTTTTCTTCCAAGATTGGCATGGTGTCATACCATAGATATGTATACACCAGGTCAGCATTACGCAAATCAGTATGAAAAATATCTTGCTTTTGAAAATTTATCTTTCGTCTTAAAGCCACATTCTTTAGTTTAGCAAAGAAAATCCTAATAGCGCTGTTATCTATAGCGTAAATTTTAAGGCGTGGGATTTTTTTCTTTAATCTTAATGCTAATGACCCACGACCACATCCCAGGTCATAAAAGGTTTTGGCGTCTGGGTTATATTTTTGGATTGTTTCGGCCAGTGCACTTAGTGCTTCTTTACCCGTAGATATGTCATGTCCTTTGATGAGAGATTCAATTACAAGTACCAGAAGCAGTGCTAGGGCCGTTCCCAGAAAAATATATATAAATAACAACAAAATACTAGTTAAAAATATCACAAATAGTATTTAAAGAAGGCGTCAACAAGAGCACAAGCTACATCTTTGGGCATGCCTGACGATGGGAAATGGTGCATTTCAATACAGGGGCAACTATTTAATTCCAAAATCGCACAATTCTGCTTTTGCCAGGAGCTGGCAATATCTGGAATGAGAAAATCCATACCAACCAAACGAATATCAAAAAACCTGGCAATGTCCTTAAAAAGCTTGATATTATCCTGACAAACCTGCTCGGTCACTTCAACAAGATCACCACCTAATTTTAGAAATGGATTTTTTTGTAAATATACAATCTCATTTTTCTTTGGAATTGTTTGTAAAGTGTAATTTTTCTTAGCAAGTAAACCTGTTGTTACTTCATTAACAACAATCTTACAAAGAGTAAAATCTTTTTGGTGCGGTTCGCCTCGTCTTTTGTCACTATTTTTATCTTCTACTAACTGCTCTATTGTTAAGACGCCGTCACCGATGATGTTAGCTGGGACTTGTTTGACCACAGCTACAAAATCAAAATCAACCACTGTAGCTCGATAAACAAATGAATTTTCAATGAATTTTTCAATAATAAACGCTGGTGAATAAATAATTGACTTGGCAATTGCTTTGGACAATTCCTCCGTATTTCTAATATTTGTTGTGACATGTCTTGATACTGAACCATTACGGGGTTTGATAACTAAAGGAAATCCGAGCTTATCAGCCCCATGTTTTAAGGCCTGATTTTTTTGCCAAAACCAAAAAGATCTTCCAGCCGCAACCGGAAAATCCCTTTTTTTAAGATAGTTCTTTGTTCTTTTTTTACAATCAACTAGTGAAGTATTATTTTTTCCAATATGATCGGCAACTGGCAAATTATCAAATCTAATTTTCCGACCATCAACCTGGGCATAAAAATGATCTGTATATCCAAACGGGCCTTTGATGACTGTAAATTTTACTCCTCGTTTTCTTGCTTCTGTAATAAAACAAGCAGTGCGCATTTGAATTTCTGAGAGTAAAAAATTATCTTCCATTTTTATCAAACCAAGCAGTTGAAAAAAATTCTCCAACAGAATATCAAAAAAATACGATATTCTCTTGGAAAACTTTAATCGTAACATTATTGTACTGATTATTTCATCAAGCCATGTTTGTACATGGCTAACAGCCGGCAAATTACACTCCTGACAATGTTTATTTAGCATAATCTTATTTTAGAGAACCGCGCCCTTGATCGTTTATTATAAGCTTTATCAAATCTGAAAATTGCTACACTTACATCTTATCAACTGTCTACTGATTTATCCATAAAGCGTAGAGATGCGCACATTTAAAAAATCATAAAATTGCTCAGGTATCTTAGCCCCCTATCTTAGCCCCCTTGTCTTATTACGGTATTTTTGGTATATTTGCCCAAGCAAAAGCGGGGATTAGCTCAATAGGTTAGAGCGCTTGGTTTGGGACCAAGAGGTTGTGAGTTCGAGTCCCACATCCCCGACCATAAAAACACCAGAATTCTGGTGTTTTTATATTGACTTTGCCTGTTTTTGAGATACAATGTCAGATGTTCCTGACATACATCTGTAACATTTAAAACACAAATGCGGCAGTAGTTCAGCGGTAGAATGTCTCCTTCCCAAGGAGAAGGTCGCCGGTTCGAGCCCGGTCTGCCGCTCCATTTCACTTTCAGTGAAATGCCCTTCGTAGCCTTGGCGAAGAAGGGCTAAAACGGGCTTGTAGCTTCCTCCTTCGTACAGCTTTGCTGTACTTCGTAGGACAGGCAGTTGAATCACACCAACTTCGCTACAAGTGAAATAACAGGGGCTTGTAGCTCAGTTGGTAGAGCGCTGCATTCGCATTGCAGAGGTCAGGAGTTCGACTCTCCTCAAGTCCACCATTAAACCTACTTGACGAAATCATGCTTTTTCCGTATGATTACCTCGCTTTTTGAAGCATTCATATACGACAATAAGGGTGTGTAGCTCAGGTGGTTAGAGCGCAGTCCTGATAAGACTGAGGTCGATGGTTCGAGTCCATCCACACCCACCAAGGGGAATATATAAATAAAATGCTGGAGTAGCTCAGGGGTAGAGCGAGGGCCTGAAGAGCCCTGCGTCGGGGGTTCAAATCCCTCCTCCAGCACCATGCGGGTATCGTATAATGGCTATTATGTCAGCCTTCCAAGCTGAAGATGAGGGTTCGATTCTCTCTACCCGCTCCAAGAAAAAATCCGACTTTAGTCGGGTTTTTTCTTTGGCTAATGATAATACAACAACACCCCGCCGGAGAGCGATGTGTGAGAAGTAAACAGGTCGACTAATGGATGTCTGCGAAGAACCGCACCTTACAGGGATTGCCGTTGGTGTCGATCCACGCGACAAAGCAGGTGTAGCATTTTGGGTCGAGCAACGAGGGCTCGAGAACTTCAGCCTTGATCTGCTTGTAGCCATGCTCCGTGAGGAAGATCTCGGCAGCTCGTTGAGCAGCCACACAGAGAACCGGCGAATCCTTGATGATCGGGTTGTTGTCGCCCAAATTCAGCTTCACGGCAATGACAATACTCACAGCGCCCGGGAGGTCACGAACGGCTTCTTGATAAGTACTACGAGCACTCATACTGTCTCCTTTGCATGACATTGTCATGACTGGTGTTCGCACCTATCTATCCCCATCTATCTCCAGCTGTCAATTTTAAAAACCCCGTAAACATTGATCAATTCCCTCCAAGACTTAGACAAAATGTCTAAGTCTCTATGTCTAAGTCTCTATGTCTAAGTCGTTCTGACTAAGTCACAAATTAAAAAACCCACGCGATTTGCGCAGGTTTTTTAATTTCAATATTTGAATCTTACTGAATCACACCTCCCCATTCTACTACTGAGAATCCAGTACGGTTGAATGGAACAATTGTGCCAGGGTTTGATGGAGCCGGAGCATTGAGCTCTTGGAAATCCATCAAAATTCTTAAAACACTATCTGGTTGTTGCGACAATGTCATTGGCGCCAAAACATTCATTACTTCTGTTCCATGGAATCCAATCTGGTAATAGGCTGCGTCTTGCATGCGTGGATACCAGAACTCCATAAAGTCAGCTGTCTCCTGTCGGTTTAGTCCCATCTTGCCCAAAGTCTTAACCAAGAATCTTTCAACATTTGGCTGAGCCACGACCCAATAATTTTCTGGAGCCTGATACATTCCTCCTTTTCCTTCCCAGAAAAGATATGGATAAACTTGTCCGTCTTTGATGTTCACTAATGTTCCGTCAGGCGACGCAATCACTGACCAACCATTTTCATAAGCTGGCTCTGTATATGAGAATCCACCAGCAAGATCTAAGGTCACATCAATCTGAGTCTCAACTTCAGGATATAGATAGATAACTGGCTTACCACATTCAGCTTGAGGTAGAACATCGATATTTGAGAATTGAATCCATCGTCCAAGTTCGTCTTGATAGTACAGGAATGGATGAACGGCCAGAAAATCCGGCAATGATCCACCCTCGTGCCAATTTAGCCATGTATTATAATCATCAAGATATATTTCCATTGAATAATTCTGTGGCTCATAAATATCATACTTTACTCCACCATCTGTAATATATCCCAACCATGAAAGCGGACTAATCTGTGCCTCATCAACCACATTGGTTATAGAAGTCCATCCGCATCCACCACCTAAAGCTTTAGTGTAAGTTCCAGTGACAGTGGTATCACCAACAACCTTTAGCTCGTTTTGGAAAGACATATCTTCGTAATCCCAAAATGGAATATACGAATCGTAAATAACCACTCGTCCACCATCGTCAACATTTATAAATAAGTTTTTCAATGATGCCATCTGCCCTTCGTCTCCTAAAACCTGATATAAAGACGAGCCATTCATCGAAGAGACCACAGAGAAACTAGAGATATCTATTTCTATCGGATATACAGCAAGATTTGATGGCCCTAGCAATTTATATGAGTTACCCAATGAATCGGTAGCCATGTCTTCGTACTCAAACTCAGGAATAGTTGATTCAGTGTCAAAGACAACTTCTTGAACAAATTGACTGTATTTTGAAAGATCATCTTCTGACCAAGACTGCATTCCATCTGATTGTCGAACAAGGAATGACCCAAACTCTGACCAAAGACGAAAGAATGATGTACCGTCAATCGCATATTTATCAAGAAGAACCGGCTTAACACCCTCATCTTCTGAAATTAATAAGTAATGTGATTTGTAATAATCTCCCATGCCCAAGTAGGTCACAATTTGAACTGTAAGAGTCATGCCTTGATAATCTCCAGACGCTACTGTTCCCAGCTCATAGGCCTTAACCTCACCAGTTGTTTCACTCATGAGCGTAGCCATCACAATTGCCTGAGGATCAGTCTCTCGAGGTTCTGAGAGCCAATTAATTGATAATTCTCCTTGCGACTCAGAAATTTCAGGCTCTGTCATTTCAACAAATTCCTCATCAGTTTCATCTTCGACCACAACCTCATCTTCTTGCTCTGTCGGTATGTAGTAAACTTCTCCCCCACCTGAAAGCCAGTAACCAGCACCAAAGGCCACAAAGGCCAAAAGGATTGCTGCAATCAGCAAGACCGCATAAATCCCTGTAAACCCGTTTTCTTGTTTTTTCTTCATATTGTTTTATTATTTTTTGAATTGAATTTGATTTTGTCATTCCCGCGAAGCAGGAATCCAGCGAGTGATATGTCGATGTATCCTCTGGTCAAGCCAGAGAATGACATATATGTCTATTCCCCCTTCTTTTCCACCGTTATAACACCATTTTGCACTTCTGTCATTATTGATTCTGATGAATAAACTGCTAAGTCTAATAGGAGATCAATCGACTCTTGGTCTGACATTGGGGTTGGCTGGCTGGCTTGAGTCCAGACTGGAAGAAGGTGAATCTCAATGGAGTCTTGATCGATTATCACCCCAGCTGTTAAAGCTGGGAATGTGGCTGGATCGATTTGATCGAAAATAAAATTACCCAATGAATAGACTACAGGCACGCCATCGATAACTTCAATCCCCTGCGCAACATGCGGATGACTGCCAATAATCAAATCTGCGCCAGCATCAATCATTGTTTGCGCTAATGATCGTTGAGTCGTGCTTGGAGTAACCTGATACTCATTTCCCCAGTGCGGATAAACAATCACAAATCGTCCTTTTGAATATCCTTCTTCAATCAACTCAACCACCTCATCGATGTCTGATGCAAACTGATGGTATCCAATAAATGTAAGCTCCATGCCGTTGATATTGGTCTCAAGCGATGGCACTGGCGTGCTATAAGATCCAAACCACGGAATCCCCATCTCATCCAACCGATCTTTTGTTTCCTGCACGCCAGATGTTCCCACATCACTGGCATGGTTATTTGCCAAACTGACAATGTCGATATACTCATTCATTTTCGCAACTGACTCTGGAGAAAAAACAAAACGAAACGGTGGATTGACTGTGTAAGTACTGGCCTGTTCATTAACTGTACCCTCAAGATTACCAATAGTCAGGTTAACTCCATCCAAAAATCGACTCATCTGCTTCCAAGGATAATCCTGTCCATATTCATCAATCTTAGATCGAACTGCCCGGTCAAGCATGATGTCGCCAACAAAGTGCAATGAAGCAAATTGATCAGACTCTGACTCGCCAGAAGCAAAATAGCCAAGAATATGACTGGTGTTCTCCAGCCAATTAGCAGTTAAACCTGATCCTAAACTTGAATCATGATAGGTAAGGTTCCAAGCTTGATCCTCGCGCAAGGTATTAATTTCAAACAACACATCAAGCACAGCATTGGCATCAATTTCTGGATCGATATTCTCCGCCCTTCCCTGCTCAAGAATCAGTAAGGTTATTTCATCATGAAAATCTGACACTAGCTCTGGAAGATTGTGAGACATATCCATGCTGGCAACAACAAGAGCATTGGGCGCGTATTTGACGATAGAGTTAGCCAAAGCCTGTCGCTCCTCATCTGACAAAGACTCATGAATCACGATTGGCACGATCTTTGCGTTTGGAAATGATCGCGCTACAAACGGCAACAAAGTCGAAACTCCATGCTCGTTTTCAAAAGTTTGATCCTCAAGTGTCAAACCATCCAACTCATCGGTCAGATCATCGATGACCGATGCGTCAGCTTCAACAATTCCATAATAAGTTTCCCAACTTCCCAGCGTGGTCTGTATAGCTGATCGGCCAGCGTCAAAGTGATTTGGACTAAGGATAATAACAGTGTCGACTTTATTGCTCGACGCCATAGAAAAAAGCTCAGCAATCTTATCAGCCACAACCAAGTGATGGGCGCTGATAATCGACGAAATTCCATCAACAGCATCTGCCTCTCCTCGCTCATAAGCACTGTCATAGTAATTCTGACTTGGTGATTGAATTGAGAATATTACTGCGAACGATGATCTCTTAAAAACATCTAAAAACAAAAAATCAGGCTCACCACCCGACCGCCCAACCACCAACCCAATCGCAAACAAAGCTTCAATAACAACAAGGATCACGACAACCACAGCAACTCGATTAATATATGACTTTTCCATGCCCACAGTATAACACTAACTTTAGCCCTAAATCAAGGGTACCACCCCGCCCGGACCCCCTCGTCCTCGCACTTGTGGAGGTTCTTCTTTTATTTATCGTCTAGATCGGAGTTTGCGGTGGTAAGCTACTGCGAATCGGTGGGCTTCGTCGCGGGCTTTTTGAAATAATTCTTTGCCAGCTACTGCCACTCGCGCTAGCTCGATGTTTGCATGATCAAAAATTAGCTCATCTTGTTTACGATCAAATCCTTTGGCAATGCCGATAACAGGTATGTTAAATCCAAATTCTTTGAGCACCATCTTGATTCTGTTTACCTGTGGCTTTCCGCCATCAATAATCATCACCTGTGGTAATTCCCAGGATTTCTGATGCATCTGCGCCCGACGCAAACGCCTGCGAACAACCTCTTCCATCATGGCTACATCGTTTGCTCCCACAACCGTCTTTATTTTGAACTTACGGTACTTATCTTTTGCTGGCTGGCCGTTTTCAAACACAACCATTGATCCAACGGATGATGTGCCCGAAATATTACTTATGTCATAGGCCTCAATCCGTCCATCAAGATCAAAAATAAACTTGTCAGATACAGAAAACGGCAATTGAAAATCTTCTTTGGTTATGAGGGCAATGTCTTGAATATGCTCCAGGGCAAATACTTTTTTGCGCACAACTTCTGCCTCTTCAAAACGCTCTGTGCGCGCCTGCTCTGTCATCTGACGCTTCATCTGCCTAAGGATTTGTGTTTTTTTACCAGCAAAAAATAGCATGAGTTGCTTGATTGTCTGGCGATATTCTTGTGGACTAATCGCGCCAGTACAAACTCCTGGACAAAGATTAATATGAGCATTAAAACAAGGTTTGCTTTTTTGTGTTTTCTCTGGTGAATCGCACACGCTCCACGGAATTGCCTTACGAACTAAATCAAGCGCTCGTTTGAGTGAACTACCGCTTGTGTACGGACCATACACGGCCAAATATTTCTTTTTAGCTTTTGCTGAAAGCTCTTTTTGAAATGGCTTAATCCCCTCCCGCTCAAGCTCAAGCCCACGGCAAAGCAGTGGCTTGGGATAAAGCTCGTTTGTTATCACTAAATACAAAAAACTTTTATCGTCCTTGAGCAAAATATTAAAGTAAGGCCGATACTCTCTTATTTTGTTTGCCTCCAACACCAGCGCTTCGATAACCGAACTGGTCTGGATGTAATCGATTCGTTTAATCTTGGATACAAGTTGAGAAATGCGGTCACCATGTGCTTTATTAAAATATGAAGCAACGCGTTTTTTTAATGAAGTCGCCTTGCCAATGTAAAGAATCTTGCCCTCTGCATCAAAAAACAAATAAACTCCCGGTGCGTCAGGTAAACTACTATTTTGAATTTTAATCTCAGACGGAATCATAATTTAGTCCCTGTCCCGATCAAGGACCTTGCTTAGATACTTACCAGTATAACTGATTTTTTTACGGGCAATGTCCTCTGGCGTCCCTTCGGCTACGATTTGCCCTCCTCTGTCTCCACCTTCTGGACCAAGATCAATCACCCAGTCTGCAGTTTTTATAACATCCAGATTATGCTCAATCACAACAACGCTATTCCCGCGGTCGACCAATCTATGCAAAACCGCCAGTAATTGTTTAACATCTTCAAAATGCAAACCGGTGGTTGGCTCATCTAAAACATAAAGTGTTCTACCGGTCTGACGCCTGGCCAGCTCGGCGGCCAGCTTTACTCTTTGTGCTTCACCACCAGAAAGCGTGTTAGCTGACTGACCAATTTTTAAATATCCCAGCCCGACCTCATTGAGCATTTTTAATTTTTCATGCACAACTGGAACATCCTTAAAAAATTTCTGACCTTCCTCAACCGTCATATCCAAAACTTCCCACACATTTTTCCCATTCCACAAAACCTCTAATGTCTCGCGATTAAACCGTCTGCCCTTACAAACATCACAATTCACATAAACGGTTGGCAAAAAATGCATTTCAATGCCAATCTCCCCCAAGCCCTCGCAATTTTCACACCGGCCACCGTGTGCTCCCCTCACATTAAAACTAAATCTTCCAGGCTTGTAGCCACGAAATCGCGCCTCTTCGGTTGCAGAAAATAAATCCCGGATTGGGCCCCAGGCACCAGTATATGTAGCCGGATTAGAGCGTGATGTTCGCCCGATTGCCGACTGATCAATCATAACCATCTTGTCGATATACTCAACGCCAAGAAGTTGTTTGTGCTTGCCAGGCATGGATTTGCTCTTATAAAGACGCTTGGAAATCGACTTATAAAGAACATCATGAATAAGTGTTGATTTTCCTGAACCAGAAACTCCAGTCACACAAACAAAGCGACGCAGTGGAATTTCCACAGTTAAATCCTTCAGATTATTTTCTTCTGCGCCAATAATCTTGATTCTGTCAGGCCCTACTTTTCTTCTTTTTTTCGGAATGCCTACCTTACAATCACCTCGCAAATAGGCAGAAGTAATTGATTTTTTATCATTAAATATTTCCGGAACTGTGCCATTGGCGACTACTTCCCCACCGTGAACACCAGCGCCAGGACCAATCTCAACCATCACATCACTATTTCTAATTGTTTCCTCATCATGCTCAACCACAATTACCGTATTACCAATATCGCGCAGATTTTTAAGTGTAGCAATTAGCTGATCATTGTCCCGCTGGTGCAGTCCAATGGTTGGTTCATCAAGCACATAAAGTGCGCCAACTAATCTTGATCCAATTTGTGAGGCAAGCCTAATTCTCTGTGCCTCACCACCCGAGAGCGATCCTGCCCTACGATTCAATGTTAAGTAATGCAAACCAACATCCAGCATAAAGGTCAATCTTTGCTCAATCTCTTTAAGTATTCCGCCAGCGATCTCACGCTGACGGTCAGATAGCTCAAGTCCAAGAATGAACTCGGCCGTATTGTCCACGGACATTGCCGTAAGCTCTGCAATATTTTTTCCACCCACCAAAACATGCAAAGCTTCTTGGCGAAGTCGATCTCCATGGCAAACCATGCAGATATCTTCGGAAAATAGCTCTGTGGTTCCCAACCCATCACACGCCTGGCAGGCACCATACGGACTATTAAAAGAAAAAAGTCTTGGTTCAATTTCAGGAAAAGAGAACCCGCACTCGGCACAAGAAAATTGCGTAGAGTACAACTGTTCATTGTCTTTTGAGTAAGCGATTCGCACCAAATTTCCACCGCGATCAACCCCAATCTCAACCGCTTCTGTTAGGCGCTGTCTTTGATCCTTAGTGATGTCGTTAACACTAAGCGCCACCTCATCAATAACAATTTCAATCTCATGCAGTTTGTAACGAGATAGCGAGATCTTCTCGCTAAGCTTGTGCATCTTGCCATTGATGCGCACATTGGCAAAGCCAGCGTTATAAAGATCATACAAAAGTTGGTAATACTCACCTTTTCTACCGCGTACCACTGGAGCCATAATCGTGACCGTAGCAGTTTCTTTTTGACCAAGCTTTACCGTGCCAACAACATGGTCCACAATCTCATCAATACTCAGCTTGGAAATTGATTTTTGACACTTTGGACAATGCGCCACTCCAATTCTGGCATACAAAACTCGCAGATAATCATAAATCTCAGTCACAGTGGCCACAGTTGAGCGTGGGTTACGAGAATGGGCTTTTTGATCAATCGAAATAGCTGGCGACAAGCCTTCGATTTCGTCTACATCCGGCTTTTGCATCTGACCTAAAAATTGTCTGGCATAAGCCGAAAGAGATTCCACATATCGGCGTTGGCCTTCAGCAAAAATGGTATCAAAAGCAAGTGATGACTTTCCCGAACCAGAAAGTCCAGTAATGCAAATGAGTTTATTACGAGGAATCTCCAGACTGATATTCTTAAGATTATGCTCCCGCGCACCCTTGATTGTAATCTTATCTTGCATACTTTTTTTCTAACTCTTTTTCTAATTCTTTAATCTCATCGCGCAAAAGTGCGGCGGTTTCAAATAGCAGATTGGCTGACGCCTTTTTCATCTCCTTCTTTTTTTGCAAAATAACTTTTTTGATCTCATGTGGCTCGGCTGTCATTTCTATTTTGAGTATGGACTTGATGTCAGCATCGCTTGGTACCCCGGCAATCATGGCCCGAATGTCTTGGATTTCCTTGTGAATTGTTTTTGGAGTTATGCCATGTTCTTTATTGTAGGCAATTTGAATTTTTCGACGACGATCAGTTTCCCTGATGGCTCTTTTGATTGATCCGGTCATGATGTCCGCGTACAAAATTACCTCGCCGTCGATATTGCGGGCAGCCCGACCAATGGTCTGGACAAGTGATGTTTCTGATCGCAAAAATCCTTCTTTATCAGCGTCCAATATTGCCACCAATGAAACTTCTGGCAAATCCAAGCCTTCTCGCAAGAGGTTAACGCCAATCACCACATCATAAGTTCCCCGTCGCAATTCTGTTAAAATCTCAATACGATCTAATGTTTCAACATCTGAATGAAGATAACTTACTTTTATGCCATGTTCCTTTAAGTATTCTGTTAAATCCTCGGCCATCTTTTTGGTTAGAGTGGTAACAAGCGTCCGTTCGCTCTTCTTGATCCGATCTTCAATACGCACAATAAGATCATCAACCTGACTTGGCGTTCCATCCTTCTTTTCTGTCACAGGACAAATAGTAACCTTTGGATCAATTAGGCCTGTCGGACGCACGATTTGCTCAACAATATCGTCTGAAACCTCACGCTCAAAATCTCCAGGCGTAGCAGAAACATAAATAGTTTGCCCTGAGCGATCTTCAAATTCTTCAAAACTAAGCGGACGGTTATCTTTGGCAGACGACAAACGAAACCCGTGTTCAACCAGCGTTTCCTTGCGGGCTTTGTCTCCGTGGGACATACCACGAACCTGTGGAATTGTGACATGCGACTCATCAATAACTATCAAAAAATCCTTGGGAAAATAATCCACCAGGGTTTGAGGTGAAGAGCCGGGCGCCCGGCCTTCAAATTGGGCAGAATAATTTTCAATGCCACTACAATAACCAACATTTTTAATCATCTGCAAATCATAATTTGTGCGTTGTTTTAGTCGCTCATACTCCAGCACCTTACCGCTCTTCTCAAACTCGGCTAATCTGTTAGACAACTCTTTTTCTATATTTGTTATTGCCTGATTGATTGTGGCTTTCTCCACAACATAGTGTCTGGCTGGAAAAATCCAAGCGTCAGACGCAGTATTTTGGATTCTGCGCGTAATCGGGTCAAGTAAAAATATCTCGGTTATCACTTCACTGGTAAATAATATCCGGAACAAAAATGAAGTATCAGAAGCACTCATCAGCTCCATAACATCACCATGCACGCGGAACTTACCACGCTTAACATCCGCATTTGTCCGCTCATACTGCATAGAAATAAGCTCGCGCATAAGCCCACTGCGATCAACTCTGTCGCCAACTCGCAAATGCTTTACTTCATTTTTGTACTGCTTAGCGGAACCAAGGTTATAAATGCAGGAAACCGATGCCACAATGATGACATCTTTGCGTGAAAGCAATGCCTGAGTTGCAGCATGACGAAGACGGTCTATTTCATCATTAATCTGCGACTCTTTTTCGATATAAGTGTCGGTGCGAGGCATGTATGCCTCTGGCTGATAATAGTCATAATAAGAAACAAAATACTCCACCGCGTTTTCTGGAAAAAACTGACGAAACTCATTACAAAGCTGAGCCGCGAGCGTTTTGTTGTGAGCAATTACCAGCGTTGGTCGTTGAACCTTTTGGATAACATTAGCAATCGTAAAAGTCTTTCCAGACCCGGTAACGCCAAGCAAGGTTTGCTTTGGCAAACCAATTTGCAAATTATCCACCAGCTTTTTAATAGCCTCAGGCTGATCGCCAGTTGGTTTGTAGTTTGAATGCAATTTAAAATTCATATGCAAAATTACCAGATTCCATGTTTACCAGGGGTCACTGCTTTTGCTTTGACCTTGGAGACTTGGGATCTGGTTGTGAGCCCATGCTATCACGAAACCCAAAACTGTCAATCCAGTGGCTAATAATAGCCAATAAATATATACCAGCAATTGACAAAAACGCTTTTTTGAGGCATTGTGATGTGTACTTTATCAATTCTCATACCAGACACTTCAGGGGTGGAAGCCAATGACAGTGCGTATGCGGGACACAAAATCGGTGGCCAGTCTCAATCGCGGGGCTGGACAATGGCAAGGCGTGATCCTTGCCCAAGTTCAGATAGACATAAAAGTCTTGAAGTCGGAACCGAAAGTAATCGACACAAATATCGGTGAATTAAATAACCCCCTGCATACTAGCCTGTAGGGTCTGTTCCCAAATACCGTCTTTGCCCCATTATGTCTGTAATGCGCCTGCGCCTTGATTCGAAAAGCTCACAATAGCTCCACTATTGTTCACCTTTCTCACCTTCGGCTCGGCAGCATTGCAGTCAAATGTGTCTAAAGCGGTATTCGGGAACAGACCCTGTAGTAAGAAGTACAAACCGAGCCCTGTTGCACAGGGTATGAGAAAGAACTTTTTTCGGACGCGGAAATGACACGTTTGAGTGCGAGAACTGCCACACCCAAGTGGAGCCTCTCGTTGTGGGTGGATATCGGAACCATTGTCCAACATGTCTTTATTCAAAGCATGTTGACATTATTCCAGGCGATCGAGCAAATCCTTGCCAAGGACTCATGCAACCAATCGCTGTTGAATATCTCCCGCAAAAAGGATGGATGATAGTTTGCAGATGTACAAAGTGTGGTCACCAAGGTCGCAACAAAGCAACCTTAAGCGACAGTCAACCTGACAACCTTGATCGCATCATCGAACTCTCAGCAAATCCATAACAAATCCCCCAAGACCAAGTCTTGGGGGATTTTATTTTAAAAAAACCATAAATCTTGACTTATTCCTTAAAAATAGTATGATAATATCATACTTAACTATCATATATGTCTACACTATCAATACCACTCCCAGCTCATCTCGAAACCTTTGTGGAAACCATGGTTAAACGCGGAATTGCACCAAATAAGGCAGAGGTTGTCCGCCAAGCCCTTATTAGCTATGCGGAAGAGCAGGCTGTTGCATCTGTATTACGAGCAGAACAGGAAATTAAGGATGGTAAAATACTTCGTGGTGATTTGCCTGAAATTATGAAAATGATGGCCTAACTCTAGTATGCAAGTTTCATTCACGCCCGCTTTTGTCAGGCAATTAAAATCCTTGCCCAAGAAGCTACAAGATGAAGTATTTGAAAAAACTGAGCTACTAGGCAACTCGGAAAATCATGAAAAGCTAAAGGTACATAAACTAAAAGGAAGATTGTCTGGCCGTTATAGTTTTTCAGTCGACTATGCCACACGAATTGTGTTCTGCTATTTAAAAACAAAACCAAAAGAAGCTTGTTTGCTTGCAATCGGCGATCATGAAGTTTACGAAAAATAAAATATAACTCAAATCCCCCAAGACCAAGTCCTGGGGGATTTTGTTTTTCAAAATCAATGGTTCGATACGCTTTTTCAGAAACCCTGTAAACATTAATCAATTCCCTTCAAGACTTAGACAAAATGTCTAAGTCATTCTGACTAAGTCTTAGTCCTTAACAAAGCAAGTCGTATTGAACCGCAAGCTGATAATTTTGATCGCAACATTGAACTTTCAATCAATCAATCAATCAATCAATCAATCAATCAATAGCAAATCCCCCAAGATCAAGTCCTGGGGGATTTTGTTTTTATACATTCTAGATTCTATTCCACAAATGTCGAAACCGTGTAAAACGAACAGTTGATTCCGTCGTCAAAACAGACATCAAATGCTCCTTTCCAATTTCCACTTTCCAGCGCGACCGCATGAAATACAATATCTACTCCATCGCCCGCAGGAACATCAGTCAAAAAAGTATGCGTATACGTGCCGTCATCAAGGTAATATGACTGGGAAAAATCAGGAATTGAGGATGTAACAGCAATGCCTTCCAAATACGATCCTCCAATATCAATACTATGCAAAAGCTGTGTCTCGTCTGAGTTATGAGTAACATGAGCCATAATGTCAAAGCTCTCTCCAACAGTAACGCTCACTGGCACTGTTAGCTTTGCAGAAGGAATTGAGTCATAATCTCCCCAAGCATAATCATCATACTGATAATCAGAATCTCCAAAGTCCCAATCAAACGAACGATCACAACCAGCACCAACAAGCACTAGGGCAAATAAACTCATCAAAAACAATGTTTTTTTCATAATAATTGCTTAAATTATTTTTTATCAAAGTATAACAATACTCGAGAATCACTAAAACCTTAATTTCTGTGCGCCGGTCCAGGCTATGGCTAGGGCGTCGGCGGCGTCGTCTGGCTTGGGGACTTCGGACAGGTGGAATATTGCCTTGATCATTTCCTGCATTTGAGGTTTGTCAGCTCGACCATAACCTGTCACCGCCAACTTAATCTCATTGGGCTTAACTCCGATCACCTCCAGACCTTTGACTGCAGCCAGGTATTGAATCACACCCCTCACCTCAGCAACCTGCAAGGCTGTGGTCGTGCTTTTAGCAAAAAACAATTCCTCAAGCACAACTGCTTGAGGTTTTAGTTGTTCAATAAGAGCATCGATATCGCGTCCGATCTCTAATAATCGAACTTCAAAGTCCAAACCAGCTTCTGTTGTAATTACTCCGTGACGCTCACATTGCCAATCACGCCCATCAAACGCAATCATGCCAAATCCACAGCGGCCAAACCCAGGATCTATCCCAAGCACACGCTTATTCATATTTCACTTTGCCAGTATTGATAATGAGTTTTTTCTCTTCCTGAGGAACCTCATCACGCATTTGCAAAAGCATAGCCAGTCCGGCAATTCCAGAAGGTTCACAAACAAGATCGTTCATATTCGCAATTGTCATTGCCTCTTGCAAAAACTCCTCTCGCACAATGCCAACACGAGATTTTGCCCCAATATGACCCTTTCGCTTAGCTAGATTGATCCAGTGTGGATCAAGATGAACAAATGGAAGATGCGGCGAATAAAGCTTATCAGCAATGCTAGTCGGATTATTTGTGGTTGCTCCAATAAAATGACATTGGCCTATTTTTTTTGCATCACCCTGAAATCGACGATCATGGAAAACAAATGAGGCTGCCTCGCGCTGAGCTATGTTGATGATATTCTCGTACAAATGTCCTGTGCCATAGGGTACAAATACCCAATCAGCATTCTTATTTAAAATATCATAACTCATCCAGTCATAAAAAACATCAAATGGTCCAAGGGCTTCATCAGATGTAATATCAATCCCACCTGTATTATCGGTTAGATGCAGGATATTTTCTGTAAGAAGTACTCTTTTACTCAAATCAGTTTCATAAATCTCACAACCGATTTGCTTGAGATATTCCTTAATATTATTCAACAGCCCAAAATGTACCAAAACTTTTAAATTTGGCAGGTCATATCTTCTTAACATCTTCTGCACAGCAACCGCTGCTGAACCAGAAGAGATAATCGACATCTGTGGCAGATGATCTGTGATACCATCTTTCTTTGCCAGTAAAAGATTTTTATAGGTCACAACCATTTCCCAAGCCATGCGGTCTTTGTGTGTTCCGGTTGGATTTACGCTCTCATCCTTGACCCAAACATTACTCACGCCTGGGACTTGGATTTCAAAAGTTGGCGTTGCTGGATAACGAGGATTTTCCGGTGGAAACTCTGGCTTTTTTGGGTCATTCTCAGACGGAACATGAATAGAATCCAGTATCGCCTGTTCCTTTGGTGTCAGTGCCATAGGCCAAGGGTTAGTTGATTAAGCAACATTTGTGAAGATTGAATCAACATCTTCGTCTTCTTCTAGTATATCAGTAAACCTCTCAAGTTTCTCCAAATCTTCACCAGAAAATTCCATTGGATCAGTGGCAATATACTCAAGTCCAGCGTCAGCGATTGTTAGACCTGAGGCAGAAACAGCATCAGATACTTTTTTAAAATCTTGAACAGCACAGGTCACGGTTAATAAATCTTGGTCATAACTGATATCTTCTGCTCCGGCATCGATCAATGTCAATTCCAAACCTTCCTTTTCTTCTTGAGTTTGAAGTGCTAACAAATCCTCAACTCGAATCACTCCTTTTTGCTCAAATTGCCACATCACTTTTGCTTCGATGTTTCCGCCATGCTTGTTAAAAATGGTTTTAATGTTTGTTCTAGCCCGATTAGTATTATCAGTCACGGCAATCACAAGAATTGATGCACCACCCGGGGCCATACCTTCATAAATAACAGTTTCAAGTTCATTGCCCTCTCCTCCAGTCCCGGCTCCACGAGCCACTGCACGCTCAATATTTTCTTTTGGCATGTTAACTGCCTTGGCTTTATCTATTGCAAGGCGCAAAGTAAAATTCATCTCCGAATCAGCGCCTTCCCGCGCTGCCACTGAGATTAATTTTGCTAGCTTGGAAAAAGCTTTACCCTTTTTGGCATCCACTGCGCCTTTTCTGTGTTTGGTCGTGGCCCATTTGCTGTGTCCTGACATAGATTGAAAATTAGAGTTAAAAGTTGAAAGTTTAAACTAACAAGTATGAAGAAAGTAAACGACGCCCCCTAAGAGGCGCCGTTTTGTTTATTCGACTATTTCTTGGTCGTCTCCATCCCCTCCTTGCACATCTGGCTCAATTATTTCTCCGCCAGAATCTTCATCTAATTCTTTTTCCGGCGAATCAATCTCTACTTGTACTTTGCCAGCTTCTGTTTCCTCCTCAAGGAATGACTTTATTTCCTCATCTGCTTCTTCTTCGACAATCTCCTCAACTACTTCTGGCATATCAATATAGTCCTTATTATATCCAGTTCCAGCTGGAATTAATCGTCCAATAATCACATTCTCCTTTAATCCAGCAAGTGTATCAACTTTTCCAGTTACAGCTGCACCGATTAAGACTCGAGCTGTTTCTTGGAAGGAAGCGGCTGAAAGCCATGACTCAGTTGAAAGTGAAATTTTAGTAATTCCCAAGAACAAATCCTCATATACAGCTGGTTTTTGTTTGTTTGCTTTTAGGCGGGCATTTTCACGCATGAGCGTTACTCGCTCAAGAACTTCACCTGGTAGGAAATCAGAATCATTGGCATCAATAATGCGAATACGACTAAACATTTGTCGGCTGATGATCTCAATGTGCTTACTGTTAAGCTTCTGTCCTTGAGATGCGTACACTTCTGTAATTTGATTTAAGATATATTCTTCAACAGCCTCACGACCTTTGTACTTAAACAAAGCCTGCAAGTCCAAATGTCCTTCTGTAAGAGCGTCTCCGGCCAAAACCTCATCATTATCTTTTACATAAAGGGTGTATCCCTGAGGGATAACATACTCACGAACCTTTGGTGCATCGTGGGTAACACTTAATGTTGTCTTTTTCGCTACCACTGTACCATCAACATCGCTAAGAATCTTTTCTCCAGTTACTGTCTGACCAAGCACATCACCAGCTTTAACTGCATCACCATCTTTAACCATTAATTTTCCACCGCGTCCAACTGCAAATCGTTTTTCTTCTAAAGCTGCGTAACGAATTCGAATAATTGTTTGGCCAGGTCGAGCATCAACAATCTTTTTACCAGTTCCGACCTGTTCAATAGTTCGCTCAGCTCGTTCAATCTGCACTTTTCCAGAGACCTCAGTCATAATGGCTTTTTGTTTTGGCATTCGTGCTTCAAAAAGTTCTTCAACCCGAGGAAGTCCTGAAGTAATATCTTTTCCAGCTACGCCTCCAGTATGGAAGGTACGCATGGTTAGCTGTGTTCCAGGCTCTCCGATTGATTGAGCGGCGATAATTCCAACTGATGTTCCCATTTTCACTGGCTTGTTATGAGCCAAGTCATAACCATAACACTTTTTACAAACTCCACCATATTCCTTACAGGTCAAAATATATCGAATGTGTGCTTCTTCAAGCTCCTTTTTGGCACTTTGTAATTCACGAATATGATCCTCAGTAATCAACTGGCCAGCTTCCACAACAACCTTGCGTCCGCCAGGCATAATGATTGGCTTAAGAGCAGTTCTTCCTAAAATTCTAGTATAAATTGTTTCCCCTAATTCCTGAGCTTGCTTGGCAGTAATCACCATTCCTTCTTCATCTCCACAATCTTCAGTTCGGACAACCACATCTTGAGCAACATCAACCAAACGACGAGTAAGATATCCAGCGTTAGCAGTTTTCAAAGCAGTGTCAGTAAGTCCTTTTCGTTGACCGTGACTGGAGATAAAGAACTCAAGCACATCAACACCTTCCTTGAAGGAAGATTTTACTGGCAACTCAATAGTCTCACCAGAGGCAGAAGCTTTAAGTCCAATCATACCAATCATCTGTGTCATCTGGCCCCATGATCCACGAGCACCAGAATCAATCATTGTGTAGGCTGAGCTTCCAGCTGGCAAAGCTTTCTTTGCTAAATCAGCAATCTTATCTTTTACCTCGGCCCAAACCTTAACAATCTGAGTTTTTCGTTCGCTTTGGGTAAGAAGACCCTGAGCATAAAACTGCTCAATCTCTATAACTCGCGCATTGCCATCAGCAATAATTGCATGTTTTTCTTTAATCTCTGGCAACTCACTCATTCCCCAAGAATATCCTGACTTTTGTGCGTAATAAAATCCCATTTCCTTCAAATCATCCAAAAGTATGGCTGTAAATTCTGATCCATGACGCTCCAAAGTTTCTCGAACAACATCAGCCAAAATCTTTTTACCAACAGTGGTATTTTGGTACTCTGCAAACTCTGGCAATCTTTCATTAAGAATAATTCGTCCAACTGTGGTGATTAATAGCTGACCATTAAGACGAACCCGAATCCATTGATGCAATTTGATCTTTCGATCATAGTAAGCATATTTTGCTTGGGTAGCATCAGGAAAACTCTTCAAATTTGTTTCGTCTGGCTCATCTTCAACCATGGTCAAATAATATGCTCCCCAGGCAATGTCTTTTCCAGGAGTAGCAACTGGACCACCGTGTGATGGTTTGAGCAAGTTATGAGTTGCGAGCATTAATTCTTCTGCTTCTCTATTTGCTTCTTTGGTTAAAGGAACATGGACAGCCATTTGGTCTCCGTCAAAGTCAGCGTTAAAAGCGTCACAAACCATTGGATGAACTTGGATAGCTTTTCCTTCAATTAAGACTGGTCGGAAAGCTTGAATACCAAGTCTGTGCAAGGTTGGAGCACGGTTTAGCATCACAAAGGCATGGGAAACAACTTCTTCTAAAATATCCCAGACCTCTGGTCTATCTGATTCAATAAATCGGTTGGCACTGCGGATGTTGTGAACATATTCTCGTCCAATCAGCTTTGAAATAACAAACGGACGGAACAATTCCAATGCCATTTTCTTTGGAATTCCACATTGATCAATACGCAAGTGCGGTCCAACCACAATTACTGATCGTCCAGAATAATCAATACGCTTTCCCAACAAGTTCTGGCGGAAACGACCTTGCTTTCCCTTTAAAATGTCAGCCAAAGACTTTAACTGACGCTTTCGTCCAGTGGCGGCAATAACTGTTTTTGAACTTCGAGCCGAGTTATCAATCAAGGAATCAACTGCTTCTTGCAACATTCGCTTTTCATTGCGAGTAATAACTTCAGGAGCACTTAGAGCGTGCAAACGCTTTAGACGATTATTTCTGTTAATTACCCGACGATAAAGATCGTTTAAGTCGCTGGTGGCAAAACGACCTCCGTCAAGCGCCACCATTGGACGCAAGTCAGCTGGAATAATTGGCAATGCTCGAAGCACCATCCAATCAGGTTTTAGATTATTCTTCTTTAAACTCTTAAGTAGCTTTAATCGTCGAATAATCCGATCATGCTTTGTACGAGATTTGGTTGCCTCAAGCTCATCATCAAGTATATTAATAGTGGCATCAACATCCATTCTTTCCAAAAGTTTTAGAACTGCCTCAGCCCCAATGCCGGCGTCGAAAATATGGCCAAATCTAATGGACCAATCTTGATAAACTACCTCTGGAATAACTTTCATCACCTTCATCTCTTTCAAATCCTGATCAACCTGCAAAAAGTCTTCCTCAAGTTCTGCTAATTTTTTATCAGAAATGTCATTAATGCGAGCTTTTTCAGCTTCGATTGCCTTAACATCGTCCTGAAACTTTTCTACCACTCGACCGATATCTCGGTTACGCTCTCCGTCAATCATTTTCTTCTTTGACTTGTACTCAGCTCGAACCTGCTCAATAGTTTGTTCAAGCGCTACCTGATTGATGTCAGTGATGACAAAGCTTGAGAAGTAAATAACTCTTTCCAATGCTTGCACGCTCATGTCCAAGATTGTTCCAATCTTGGAAGGCACACCTCGCAAAAACCAAATATGAGTGACCGGTGAGCAAAGATCAACATGACCCATACGCTCTCGTCGAACAACTGCTTGAGTTACCTCAACTCCACATTTATCACAGATAATTCCTTTGTATCGGATCTTCTTGTATTTTCCACAATAACATTCCCAGTCTTTTGAAGGTCCAAAGATTTCCTCAGCAAACAAACCATGCTTTTCTGGTTTTTGAGTACGGTAGTTTATGGTTTCAGGTTTTGAAACCTCACCATAAGACCAGGCGCGGATAGACTCTGGAGATGCAAGTCGCAGACGAATTGAGTCAAAGTCTGTAACTTTTAATGCATTTATTTGATGTAATGCCATATATAACGCTTAACGATTTGTTTGTGATTTTGTATCAACATCAACAGTTTCTCCGTCTTTTAGTAGCTCAACATCCAAACACAATCCTTTTAGCTCACGGATAAGAACATTGAAAGATTCTGGAACATTAACCTTGTGAATTGGTTCGCCCTTAATAATTGCTTCATAAGCTTTTGAGCGTCCTTGCACATCGTCTGATTTGATTGTCAAAATCTCTTGCAAAGTATGAGCAGCTCCATAGGCTTCCAGTGCCCAAACTTCCATTTCTCCAAATCTTTGTCCACCAAACTGAGCTTTACCACCCAGCGGCTGGTTTGTGATCAAGGAATATGGACCAATTGATCGCTGGTGCATCTTGTCCTCAACCATGTGGTTTAATTTAAGCATGTACATGACTCCAACTGTAATCTTATTATCAAATTGATCACCTGATCGACCGTCATGCAAAAGCATTTGTCCGCTTTCATCAAAACCTGCTTTGGCAAGCTCCTCGCGAATTGTTGCTTCTGAAATTCCAGCAAAAATCGGTGAGGCCACATGATATCCAATGGCGTCAGCTGCCAAACCAAGATGGACTTCCAAAATCTGACCAAGGTTCATACGAGAAACAACACCAAGCGGAGTTAAAATAACATCAATTGATCGACCTGCTGGTGTAAATGGCATGTCTTCAACCGGAACTACTTTTGAGACAACACCTTTGTTTCCGTGTCGTCCGGCCATTTTGTCTCCAACCTGCATTTTTCGCAGATCAGCAATAGTCACTTGAATGGATTTTACAACTCCGGCAGGCAAATTATCACCTTCTTCTCGGGTAAACACTCGGATATCAACTACCTTTCCTTTATTGCCGTGTTGTAGGTACATTGAAGAATCACGAACATCGCGCGCTTTTTCTCCAAAGATAGCTCGCAAGAGTTTTTCTTCAGCCGAAAGCTCTGTTTCACCTTTTGGTGTAATTTTTCCCACAAGAATGTCTCCTGATTTTACTTCTGCACCAATTCGGATAATACCTTCAGCATCAAGGTTCTTTAATTTTTCCTCAGAAACATTTGGAATATCTGATGTTACTACCTCTGGTCCAAGTTTTGTATCACGAACATCAAGTGTGTGATATTCAAGATGGATTGTTGTGTATCTGTCAGCCTGTACTACTCGCTCGGAAAGAATAATCGCATCTTCATAGTTGTAGCCATCCCAACTCATAAAAGCTACTAGCATGTTTTGTCCCAGCGCCAACTCACCTTGGTCTACTGAAGGACCATCTGCCAAAATATCGCCTGCTTCAACAATGTCGCCAGCATTTACTACTGGTCTTTGGTTTATTGAAGTTGAGTGGTTTGATCGTTGGAATTTATTTAGGAAATAGGTGACTTCCCCGGCTTTCTTATAATTAACGGCGATTTTAGCTCCGTCTGAATATGTTACTTCGCCATTTTCTTGCGCTACCAATACATGTCCAGAGTCAACTGCTGCTCTGCGCTCTCGCCCTGTTCCAATACGAGGAGCTTCAGGTTTAATTGGTGGCACTGCCTGGCGTTGCATGTTTGATCCCATCAAAGCTCGAGTCGCGTCATCATGTTCCAAGAATGGAATAAGTGATGTACCAATCGAAACAATCTGAGCAGATGACACATCAACATAATTTACTTCTGTGGCATTAACTAAGCGGGCTTCACCATGTTTTCTAGCTTCCAAAGTTGCATCCACTATATAACCATCTTCGGTCATCTTAATTGTTGACGGACAAGTAACTGATTTTTCTTCGCGGAAAGCATTTAAATATTCGATTTGGTCAGTAACTTTCATTCTGCCATCTTCATTAACTACCTTTCTATAAGGAGTTTCAATAAATCCATATTTATTGATTCGGGCATAACTGGCAAGTTGTCCAACCAATCCAATGTTTGGTCCTTCTGGAGTTTGCACCGGACAAATACGGCCATAGTGAGTAGTGTGAACATCGCGAACTTCAAACCCAGCGCGTTCACGAGAAAGTCCACCTTGTCCTAAAGCTGACAAACGGCGCTTGTGCTCAAGCTCGGCCAAAGGATTTGTTTGATCCATGAACTGAGAAAGCTGTGAACTCATGAAAAATTCTCGAATTGATCCAATGACTGGTCGAGCGTTAATTAAACGACCCGGAGTTATAGCTTCAATATCTTGGGTACTCATGCGGTCGCGAACAATACGCTCCATTCGCGCCATACCAATACGGAAACGGCCTTGTAATAGCTCACCAACAGCTCGAACTCGTCGATTTCCCAAGTGATCAACATCATCTGGCTCACCCTGGGTAATATTTAATGTAATAATTTCACTAATGATATCTACCAAATCCTCCTTTTTCAGAATTCGATTGGCCTCATCCTGAGCTCCATCCTCGGGATTATCCTTATTAAACCTGGTGTTAAACTTAAATCGACCGACTGGACCCAAATCATATCTATCAAACTTGAAAAACATGGAATGGATCAACTGGCGCGCATTATCTGCGGTTGCCAAATCTCCAGGTCTGATTCTTTTATATACTTCTTTTAGACCTTCTTCTTCATTAGTGGAAGCATCTTTAGCAATAGTTGATTCTATGTACTTATTTAAAGGGTGAGTATCAATATCTTTAAATAGTCCGAGAATTTCCTCATCAGTAAAATATCCAAATGATCGCAAAAGAGCAGTCACGGCTACTTTTCTCTTTCTATCAATTTTCACCCAAATAACATTTTTAGCATCTGTTTCAAACTCAAGCCAAGCACCGCGGTTTGGGATAATCTTTGCTCCATAATATCTACGACCACGCACAACCTCGGCAGTGAAGAATGCTCCAGCTGAACGAACAAGCTGTGAAACAACAACTCGCTCAGCACCGTTGATTATGAATGTTCCCCTATCGGTCATGACTGGCAAATCACCTAAGAAAATCTCCTGTTCTTTAACATCTTTTGTGCGGAGATTTTTCAAAATCGCCTTCACGCGTAATGGCGCTTCAAACGTGATGTTCTTATTTTTTGATGTTTGCTCATCAAATTTCGGTTCGTCTACAAAGTATTCACCAAAGGAAAGCTCAAGATCACGGCCAATGAAGTCTCCGATTGGAGAAACCTCACTTAAAAGCTCAGCAATCCCTTCTTTTAAGAACCAATCATATGAGGATTTTTGCACCTCAATAAGATCAGGTAGATCCATGGCGTCACGGACAGGAGTAAAGTACTTGCGCTCGCGCACATTTGTTGCATTTTTTTCCATAGGTTTTGAGAAACAAAATCGGCTTCATTAAATTAATGAAGCGTCGTTATTGGTTTGAATTGTTCATCTGCAAACACAGCACCACACAGATAGCTGAGTTTGAAGGAAGGTGTTTGGGGATCACCTGCTCGAATTTATGGATGAATTTCGGCAATGTTAGCCCCTTTATCTTCGTGATATGGGCTATTTATTACCTTGCCATAAAGCGCCGCAAGTATAACAAAGCTACTGATTTTCGTCAAATTATTCGTTGCAGACAATAAATAATGTTACCCAAACCCTCTCGGGTAGATAATAACATATGAATATGGCGACAAAAAACTGTATATTTCAAAGGTATTTGGAAGAATATCTTAAGGCAGATAAACACCATAAAGGTGAAATACTAGATCATGTCTGTGATGTAATAAAAATACACCGTAAAGCGGCAATAAGGCGTTTTTGTGTTTTACAGATGAAAGATTCAACTTTGGTTGAAGCTCGTGGTCGCCCTGTTATATACGGATCTGATGTTACTTCCGCTCTTAAAGATCTTTGGGATACTGCTAGTGAGCCATGTGGAGAAAACCTGTATGGTGTTATTGCTGAATATGTAGCTATCCTTGAGCGCGATAAAATGTGGAAACATAATCCCGAAACAACACAAAAGCTTTTATCTATGAGCCAAGGGACAGTGAAAAAGCGTGTCGCACATTTCACACGTCGACAGTTCTCTTCAAACCATGGAAAAAGCACAACAACACCTGGTAGCACAATGTCTGTTATACCAATACGCATGGACGGATGGCGTGAATCCGGTGTAGGAACTATGCAATTAGATACTGTTGCTCATTGCGGTGGTTCTGTTGCTGGAGACTTCATATACACTGTAAATGCGACAGATACAACAACATTGTGGGGGCAACGTCGAGCACAATGGAATAAAGGAAAGATCGCGACAGTGGATAATATGAAGTACATTGATAATATACTTCCATTCCCAGTTATTGAATGGCACCCAGATTCAGGCAGTGAGTTTATTAACTGGCATTGTTATAATATATACAAAGATAAACTTACACGCTCAAGACCAAACCATAAGAATGATAATTGTTTTGTAGAAGAAAGAAATGGCCACATCATTCGTCGATGGGTTGGATACGAAAGACTAGATGATATAAAGCTTGTTAAAGCATTAAACTCACTCTATGATATTCTTGATCCTTATCTAAATCACTTTGTTGCCAACAAGCGCATTGTGTCAAAAAAGCGTGTCGGTGCACGCTGGGTGATTACTAGAGAAAAGACAGCCAAGACTCCGTATGAACGTTTACTTCAAAAAGATGATATATCCCAAGAAACAAAAGACAAGATTCAACAGGAACATGATAAACTTAATCCAGCCATTCTTAAACAGGAAATTGATAAACTAAGAAAACAGCTATTTAATATCTTAAAAACGACACGAATAATATAATCTATTTCGGTAACACTTATTTATTATCTACTGCG